>Ga0302288_1001427_pt1 | contig 15536 bp, 10 predicted proteins | sample III_Fen_N1_1_FD_194549 | JGI IMG/M metagenome (GOLD analysis project Ga0302288, IMG submission 194549) | Peat permafrost microbial communities from Stordalen Mire near Abisko, Sweden - III_Fen_N1_1 | ecosystem: Environmental > Terrestrial > Soil > Wetlands > Permafrost | place: Sweden: Abisko...
CTAGTTGAACTAAACCGCTGTCGCGTTAATTTGCGCAATTGAGGTAATTTTAAGATGTTAAATTTAAAATTACTATCATGAAAAAAAAGAATCATTACTGGTAGAGAAGCTTATCAAAGAGATGGAGCTTCGGAACTACAGTTCGCGCTCGATTTTTTCTTACAGTGAGCAATTGCACAGGCTCGAAAGTCACTTACAACTTTCACTTGACACAATTTCAGTTCCGCAGTTTAAGGACTATCTTCATGAGCGTATCATTACCGAAAAGATTTCAGTTTCGTTAGTTAATCAGACCATCAGTGCTTTCAAAATCTTACAGGTTGATGTTCTGGGTCGGGAATGGGAACCGGTAAAAATCAGGCGGCCACGAAAAGAAAAAAAGTTGCCAGTTGTTTTGTCGTTGTCAGAAATTGAAAAGCTTATAGCTGTTACAGAGAACATAAAACACCGGGCTATAATTGCATTGGCATACTCCGCAGGCTTAAGACTGCATGAAATTTTATCGATCAAACCTTCGGAGATTGATTCAGAAAGAATGTTGGTGCATGTAATTCAGGGTAAAGGCAAGAAAGACCGAAACACTATTCTTTCGCCTAAAGCCCTTGATTTACTTCGTGTTTATTATAAAATCCAGCGACCAAAAACTTTTTTATTTGAACCCCAAGGGAAAAAAGGGGCTACCCTCTCAGGCCGGACCTTAAATGCCATAGTCAAGAATCTTGCCGTAAAAGCCGGGATAAGCAAGAAAATATCTTTTCATACCCTCCGGCATTGTTTTGCGACCCATTTACTCGAACAAGGTGTCAATATCAGGATGATTCAAGAGTTTATGGGTCATAATTCAATCAAAACAACATCGAGCTATATTCATCTGGCAAACCTCCAGGCTTCCGGCGTTCGTTCACCATTAGATTCCATGGATATCTAAAAACCTTATCATGGAAAATAAGAAACAAACGATAGAGCTATCCGATATTTTTCGGGCATGTGGTGATGATTTTCTGAGAACCCACCATCTTTGCTCCGATCAGTTAAAAGCATTTGATTCCATCACAAAATGCAGAACTGCGGCTTTGGGCGGACACGCCGACCAATGTGATCATTGCGGTCACATTAAACAATCGTACAACTCTTGCCGGAACAGGCATTGCCCCAAATGTATGCTTACCCGAAAAATGCAATGGATAGATAAACTTGCCGCCAATCTGCCACCTGTAAAGCACTTTCATGTGGTATTTACAATCCCCTCATGCCTTCATTCATTGTTTTACATTAACCAAAGCAAGGCTTATAGTTTGCTGTTTAAAGCCGCCGGACAAGCATTGTTGCAATGTGCTTCAAACCAGGGATTTCTGGGAGCACAGACCGGTGCTGTTGGGGTATTGCACACCTGGGGCCAAACAATGGTTTACCATCCGCATATCCACATGATTGTACCAGCCGGAGGATTATCAGCAGACCAGATGGAATGGATTCCTTCTCCCCAAAAGTTCTTTCTTCCGGTAACGGTACTCAGTAACTTGTTCCGGGGTATCTTGTGCAGGTTTCTCGAAATGGCTGTGGCTAATAATGAAATTGCTTTACCTAGTGATATTTCGGATTTCTCAATCCTGAAAAAACAGTGTTACCTGAAAAAATGGGTAGTATATTGCCAAAAACCGTTTGCCGGAGCCGAAGGGATTATCCGGTACCTGGGAAACTATACTCACCGGGTAGCTATTTCAAATCACCGCATCAACTCATTTGAAAATGGTAAAGTTACCTTCAGTTACAAAGATTACAAGACTGGTGCGATGTGCAAAAGTATGACATTGGATGCAACGGAGTTTATCCGTCGTTTTCTGCAACACATCTTGCCTTGCGGCTTTTATAAAATCAGGTATTTTGGAATATTGGCTCTTTGTAATCTGGGATCAAAAATGGAAACATGTTTTGACTTGATTGCTAAAAGCAGCTACTTGCCAGTGTTGGAAGGACTCAACGCAATGGAAGTGTGGCAAATTGCTACAGGCAAAGATCTTTGCAATTGTCCAGTATGCAAGGTTGGAAAGATGAGAACAACAGTTGCTGTCCGGCCTGTTATTCTCAACCCCGGATAACTTAAATCAGAACAACGTTCTTTTTAATACTGAAAAACAATAAACCAGCTCTAACCCAGCAGGAATGGAGAAGGTATGCCCGTTAACAAACAAAATAAGTGTAGTAAACTCATGGAGAAGGCCTTCCGATACGATCAAATTGTAATAGTAAACTCAATTCAGAAAGAAAAACACAATACAATGCCCATAGCTTCCGGCTCAGTTCAACTCGGTTGTATTCAATATTTCCCCGGCATTCCCAAATAAATATCTACTTAACAATTAGGTTATCTCTTCGAATTAACCTAGTTTTAGGGAAACATTAAATACAACGCTAAGACGTTATGTGCAATTCTACTGCTTCGTTGAGAACGTAATGAGATAATTTAAAATATAGAATATGAGACATCTTTTTTTAGTAGTAATATTATCGCTTTGCTTATTCAATATCACCAAAGCTCAATTAATAAGTATTGTTGATTCGACAAATAGGTATCCCACAATTGAAAAGATTCTAAAGCTGGATTATTTTAAAAACAAAGTCGTTTATGTTGATATTTGGGGTACTCGATGCGGTCCGTGTTTGAGTGAGTTTAAGTGGCTTCCTGATTTAAAAAGTAAATATCAAAATGATTCAATTGTTTTTTTATATCTGTGTTCACCCTACCAGATGAAGTGGACAGACAATAAAGAAAATGTAAAATTATGGGCTTCACTTTTAAGTAAACACCACTTATCCGGTATTAATATTTTCATGTCAGTGGAGAGCTATATGGATTTATTTAACAACCATGACGACTCTTATTCAGAGGATCGTAAGTTTGGGATACCAACTTATCTTTTAGTTGACAAAAAGAACAATATTGTTGATTTTGATGCTCCAAGACCTTCTGAAAATGAAGTATTAACTCATTCAATTGACTTATTGCTAAACAATTCTTCTCTTAAAGGAGATTCAACTTATACAGCATTTAAATTGAAAAAAGCAGATAAAAAGAGGGAAGAAGGTAATGTGGGTCGCCATTTTGAAAAATTTATAAAAAAAGATTTATTCGGTGCTGTAATAAATACTGACTCTTTAAAAACTAAGTATTTGCTTGTTGATTTCTCAAGTGTTACATGTGCCCCATGTATGAGAGAAATTAGTATTCTTAATTCCATTTCAGATAGTTTAATGAATATCGGTGTAACAATTATAAGTTTTTATAAAGAAAATGGAGTAGCTATCAAAAATGCTCTTAGAAAAAAGATACCAAGCTTAAGCAAATTATCATATACCGTTATCCCAAATTCTGTTGACTTATTTGATAACTACTTCATTAATAGTTTCCCGACACATCTGTTTGTTGACAAAAACGGCGAGATAAAAAGTGTTATTAAAGGAGGTCCTTCAGAGAAGGAAGGGGGGAAAGAATTTCTTACTGAGATATTATTAGAATTGAGCAAGTTAGAAGCCAAATAAGAACTGCACACAACTTCATCTACCCGTCAAGTCCGGGTGCAGCAGTTTTCGGTGGGCATCTTTCCGCTCGGGCTGTCTTTCGGCTTGAGCCGCATTTAGCGGCCAGGTAGAAAATCGCCCGCAAATGGCAACATTCTTAGCGCATTAAAAAAGACACTTAATTATTTCGGATATGGGCATTAAATATCTTCTTTCAATTTTTGTAGTTGCTTTGACTACATGGTCGGTTCATTCATCAGACCTAGGTGGAACGAATCGTTCGAATGACGTTTTAGTCAAAGCATTCACTGTGGAGAATAGACAAGTCGTTTATGATAGCAGTCGGGAAAACTTAAAGTTATCAGTACCCGATACACTAAAATCGTCCCAATCATTCCTGTTCTCAAATTCCAAATCTCCGGATGTATTTCAGTTGACAATCAACCCTGGATTGGTTAAAAACTCAAAGTCGTTATTGCAAATACGAACATCCGACAAACGAGTGATATTTAGTGTAACTTTCGATACGTTTTATTTTATACAGGAAATTTTTGAACAGGGCGTCCCTTCTGGCGGGCAAGAGGTTTACACAAAGTTTTTTGAAAAAAGCATCAACGATTTTTTTAAAGATTTTCGATTTATTGACAGAGCTCAGTTTGTTGAGATGAATAAATCAGGTGATGTTATTGATAAAGACTTTCTAAATGAAATAAAGTCCGACCCGACCATTCGATTGGTAAATATCACCTGTTTTGATTGTGACGAAGGTGGATCAATTGTCGGTTACTCCAAAAAGAAACAGAAAGTTCTAACCATCCTGAGTCATGATTAAAAAACTCCTTGAGATCTCTGGTAAATGGTCGATTCAACAGCAGCAGTTTTCGGTGCGCATCTTTCCGCCCGGGCTGTCTTTCGGCTAGATATTCTTCGGGTAACGGTGAACCTTTACTAATCGAACAAGACCTCATTTTAAATTATTGACTTACTTTTGCCGGTATGATTACTTGTTGTATCCTTCAATCCAGTACCGATCCGTATTTTAATCTGGCGGCCGAAGAGTATTTTCTGAAAAACTTTCAGGAGGATTTCTTTATGCTCTGGCGGAGCCAGGCTTCGGTGGTCGTAGGAAAGCACCAGAATGCGCTGGCCGAGATTAATCATGAGTTTGTGAAGGAACACGGGATTCCGGTTTTGCGCCGTTTGTCGGGTGGTGGTACTGTTTTTCATGATCCGGGAAATGTGAACTTTACGTTTATTCGAAATGTGGAGAAAATCTCGGAAGTGAATTTTACGGTGTTTACGATTCCGGTTGTGGAGGCTCTGAAAAAGCTGGGCGTTGAAGCCTATACAACCGGACGCAACGATCTGATGATTGATGGAAAAAAAATCTCGGGAAATGCCGAACATGTTTATCGGAAAAGGGTTCTGCATCACGGAACCTTGTTGTTTGATAGCCATCTGGAGGCCTTGAAAGGTGCGTTGAAAGTGGATTTGTCGAAGTTTGAAGATAAAGCTGTTCAGTCGAACCGAAGTCCGGTGACCAATATTGCCGGTTATTTGCCTGAACCTGTTTCAGTAGAGGAGTTTACCCGTTTTCTTTTTGGAGAGATTAGCCGGCATCTACCTGAATTCAGGGTTTATGAGCCAACAGGGGAAGATCTGGAAGCCATTCAGCAGCTTAGTGAAGAAAAATACCGAACCTGGGACTGGATTTTTGGTTATTCGCCGCGTTATCATTTTACCAATACACTCGAAACGACGCAGGGAGCTGTTCAGCTAAGTTTTATGGTTGAACATGGACTGATTTCCGGAATGTCCGTTTCAGGAGTCCTTTCGGCCGAATTAAGCGCGAAACTCGCCGAATACCTGCAAGGCTGTCGTCACGAGTACGATGCCGTAAAAACTGCTGTTGCGGAGCTGGATGTGATGTTTATTCTAAAAGGATTGTTTTGATATCAATTACCATATAATCTAACTACTGAAGGTCATTATTTCGAGTTTTATTTCTGTTTGTAATAGATTATGAAAACAAAACAGTATTTTTATTTTCATAATTGAGTTATATTTATGTTTTTTATCTACTTACTGTGAGTCCTTTTTTTTTATTACTTATACTATTTTCACGTGAGAAGAACTATTTTATTTATTGTTTTCCTTGGCTTTTGGGTTCATGCCGTTGCTCAATCTTCAGATGTGCTTGTTGTTGGTAATGATACGATTAGATGTCAGTTAAAAGCCGTACATAAGAAAGGTGAGGTTTATATGTACTTTAAAAAGATATATGAGAGAGATTGGAATGAAATTTATGCAGAGAATGCTGATTTTGCCTACATTTCTGATAAAAGCTTTTTCTTAAGTGTAAAGATTCCTGAAATTGAAAAAAAAGTTTGGGCACGATGTTTTTTTCAAGGAATATACCAACTATTGGAGTATAAAGGACTGTTTTATATTGTGGATTCAGACAAAATAATCAAGTTGAATAATTTGGAGGAGAAGCCTGAAGTCGGAAAGTCTTCAGCATCTAAATTTTTTATGGGGCAGATGATTCTGTTTTTCAATCGAAAAATAGATTATGATTTCGGTTCATTAAGGTGCGACTCAAAATCATTAGTTTGTCCACTGATCAAATATCATGAGATCAATAAGCTGCCATATCATGATTACAATCATTATGTTGAGGTGAAGTCGGATTGGAATATATGTACGGGGGGGTCTTTTGATGAGTATAGACTCTCAACACAATATGGAACTGCTGTAAGTATTACCAATTTCTCTCCACACATAGGTATTAATTTGATTCTAGGCTTTCCCGATTTGTCCAAACGTTTGTCTATTCTTGGAGGAATTGATGCATCAGCATCAAAGATTGATATACTAAAGCAGCAACCGTTTGGAGGTAGTATATATTACTATGATCTTTCCCTAAAAATGATTACGCTAGCCGTTCCTGTTATGGCTGAATATAAAATCATTAAAACATCTAAAATTGGACTTACTCTTGGAACCGGGATTAAAGGGACAAAGGGATTGTTGTCTAGCCAGGGCCTAACGATTGAGAAAGAAACGAATAATATTGTCAGAACAGAGGTTGCATCAGTCAAACCATCTCCCGGTCTAAATTACTTTCATTGTTCCGATTTGTTTGTAGGGATTCCCATTAATAATAAGTCTTTCTCCGTGGGAGCTTCTTATAGTTACTTATTGACCCATCGTCCAGTTGGAAACAATGTGATTAGTTTAGATCATTCATTGTTATTTTCTGTTCGGTTTACTTTTTAAATCAGGGATAATGAAACGATACCTATACATCATTTTATTTTTTGTGTTCTTTTGTTCTTGTGAGGAAGAAGATTCAAGAGATTTTCCAGCGGTGACCACATCCTTTAATCTTATGGTTACAGATGAAGGTGTCTCGGTGGAAGCGGTAATATCAAATGCGAATCTTTTTGAAATTATAGATCATGGATTTGTTTATGGTGACGCAGGGAATGACGATGAAACTCTTTATAGTATTATTTCTCTTGGGACATTTTCTGGAGGGGGGATGTTTAATGCTGTAATAGACCGTAATTTAGTAAAGGATAAGGCTTATGTTGCAAAGGCATATGTTAGGATAAAGAATAGGTTAATCTATGGAAACGCTGTAAAATTTGTCAGTAAAGGAGCAAAAGCACCTATAATAGAAAGGTTTTTTCCGGAGACGGCCTATGTTGGTGATACTATACAGATAAAAGGCAGATATTTTGGAGATAAGAATGTTGATAATCTTATTTCTTGGGGAAGCGATAATGCAAAAACTATATTTTCCAGTGATTCTTTACTTAAATGTATTGTACCAACGCCGAAACAATCAGTCAGTAATTTACTTAGTGTTTCTGTGGCTGGGAAAAATTCTATTTCATCAAAGAAATTTGAGTTAAAGGCACCTGTTGTGTATGGTATTTATCCGACAAAAGAGCTTCCGCAAGAGAATGTCAAAATTCGGGGGAAGGGCTTTTCTCAGATAAAAATGGTTGATGTTGGAGGTATCACGCATCCTGAATATGATTTGGTCGTGACGGATTCAACGATTACATTTAGGCTCTCAGATTCCCTTTCTCCGGGGAAGAAAAATATTCAGTTTTCTCAATTAGATCGTACTATTCTTATTGCAAAACAACTAGAGATTGTCTATCCGGAGATTAAGAAAATTTCACCATTGGTTGTTTGGCTCGACAGTATTATAACTATCAGAGGAATCCGGCTTGATAAATTATCTAGGTTCACTACCGGTTATCAGGATCAGGAATCGATCTTTTCATCAGATAGTCTGGTAAAGGTTCGAATTACCCATGTGTTTAATACCGGAGCTGTTCGAGCTGGTTTTTTACACTCAGAGGTGGTTTCTACCCAGATACTTTCTCTTAATCCACCTGTTATTACCTCAATTACACCGAGCATTGCTCATTGCGGAGAGACCCTTCATATTAAAGGCGATCGGTTTTTTAAAAATCTTTATTCTTCCTCCGGAGAACTTACTTACCAGAATAAGAATGAAGCAACATTTGTGGTTCCATGGACTCTTCCAGCAGGTAATTTTCCTATTGATTTAATGTTTTACGAAAAGTATCCAACTAGCCCTGTAAAATACACCATTCCTGAAGTGAAAATTACCAAGGTTTCTCCTCGTGAAATTAAACGGGGATCGACTATTGATATAGAAGTGGAAAATCTTCCAGCGAATACATTTTCTCCTTATTTTTCATGTTCCTCTGATGGAAAATACCTTGAAACAATAGAGGTACTTAATGGATCTATAAAAGCTAAATTTGCAGATTATGTAGAATACTCTGAATACCCTTCCATCTCAGTTGTTGTAGGAGGCCAGACAAAGACGATTTCGGGAGAACTACATTGCACAGAAAAGTGGGAAAGAGTAAAATCATCCATTGGATTGAAAGAGCCATCGTTGTTTACCTTTTGTGATGGAGATTCTTATGCCTTCTGCTTGGGCGAAACGAATTCAACTATTAAGAAATTTGATCAAGCTTCGGGACAATGGCTTTTGTTTGATTATGTCCCCAATCCCGCATTTAATGTTCAATTGAATTGCTTTAGTCTTGGTCGAAATATGTTTTTTATTGGTTATGACCTAATTACACAGCAAGGATCTATTTATAAATATGGTCTTGATGGGAAAACGTGGACTCGGATTAAAGATCTTCCATCTGTTATCTCTGGCCTATTCCGCCCTTATTCATTTGTGATTGGAGGCAATGCTTTTGTAGGAACACAGCAAGGTTTTTACAAATACGATCTTATTAATAATGAATGGGTTGAGAAAAAGCGTTTGCCTACAAGTATTTTTGAAATTCGTTCTCCTATTTCATTCTCGGTTGGTACAAAAGGATATGTGGCATTTTTTACAGGGTCTATAGATAAGAAGGAATATAATGAGTTTTGGAAATATGATTCTGTTACTGATTCCTGGGTTGATATGGGCGAAATGCCAGTCAGTGTTTATCAGGGAGGATCTGCCACTGTATATAATGGGAAAGTTTATATAGCCGGAAAGTCTTATCGCGTTGGAGATAAATTTGTTGAATATGATGTTGTTACGGATCAATTTAAAGAATTACTTCCACCCCCGGCACCAAGATCTGATAATATTTTCACATTCATGTATGGAGATACATTTTATTTTACAGCGTTACTCGGATCACCTAGCGATAACTGGATGTACAAAATACCTGTTTCGGAATTCAAAAATATTTACAGGTGATGCTTTTGAAATGTGATTGTATTTTAGTGTCTTACCAGCGAATAAGCTTTTTGCTTAGTGTCGATCCGTTAATCCGAACATTCAGTAAATACATTCCTTTGGTGTATGCCGACAAATCGATGGTGAATTTGTTGGAAGTCAGACTGGCCAAGTATTGCGTCTTAAACAATTCGCGCCCCTGTAAATCAGAAACAACAACATCGGCATAGCCGGTAAACGGATTGGCAATGATTAGATTAAAGATGCCGGTTGACGGGTTAGGATAGACTTCGATGGAATTACTGATTAAATCGATGGTTAAATCTCCGAAAGCGGAACTGTTGCCGTCCACCTGTAGCCAGTATTGCTTTCCAGGACTAAGTGCAAGGTTTTCGATTTGGGCTGTATTGTCTGATGACGATCGGTTGTCGTTGGCCGAAAGTATAGTATAATTTCTTGTTATCCCGGAAAGAAGTGAAGTGTATGAGGAGGCATCATAGATTGCAATTTGATCATCAAAACCAGCAGTGTTTATGGTTACGATTCCGCTGGAGGGAGCATGGAACGAGAACCATACCGAGTTGTCCAAAATTCCGCTGGTACTGCTGGTGTCGAAATTCCAACTGTTCGGTAAATTGTCTGATGTTGAGGGTGATGGTTCATTCTTCTCGACAGTTGCACATCGGTTGGAATATCCGGTGTTTCGTCCTAAAGATAGTTCTGCGGCATGAGCAGCATTGTCGTTAGGCTGAATGATTACGTGAAGCAAGATGCTATCGGAAGCCGAGCAAGTGCCATGTGTCCCGGTTACTTTCACCCACGAATCAAATGATTTACCGCCTTCGGCTTTGCTACTTAATGCCAGATGCAACGAATCGTTATATGCCATGGCATCAATCATATTATTGTTTGAAACATTATAGCTGTAGGTGTAGGCTCCACTGGCGATCAGTGGTAAGGTTGACAGGTTACAGCCACAAATTGTACTTTCAGTATCGACCCGCAGAAATTTGACATCCAGTTTACTTTTTGCCAAAATGTAATTGCTTTGCGTCTTTTGATTGCTTCCGTATTTGTTGGCCGCAGTCAGAGTTACCGAATAAACGCCTTCTTTTAAAAACTCAATTTGAGGATTCTGTGAATTGGCGTTAGTTCCGTTTGCAAAACGATAGGTTGCTGGTTGAACTTGCCAGTTCCATTGAGTCGGATTCTTTTTACTTGCATCCGAAAATAATACGGGGGTATTCATACATACTTCCTGAATTTCGGATGCAAAGTTTGCAATTGGAGGACGTTGTCCTACTCCATCGAGAACCTTTTTACCGGTATTGTCGGGGTCGAGCCAATGAGCCAGTTGACTGGCATAAACACCGGAATAATTCCATGATAATGATAATTTACCAAAAAGACCCTGAGTGGCTGTTCCTCCGTGCAGTTGCCCAACAATTCGTTTGTTTTTGTCGAACAGCGGACTTCCGGAAGAACCTCCTTCAGTGCCACCATCGTCAAAATTGCTTTCCCAGTGTGTATTTGCAGTGGTAGTCGATATGGTATTACCGTTACTGTCGGTCCATTTGGTCGCGTAAGCATAGCTGGTTACCGGATTATTGTCTGTTGCTATGCATTTCGGCGTTCCTGCCGGATGATGAATGCAAACACCCGATTCCGGATTATTCCCCTGTACATCCCAGCCGGCAAAGTAGGCATTGTATTCTTCTTTGGGATATTCGGTTAGCAATAACAATGAAAAATCGGAATACGTACTTCCCGATTTTAAGGTAGCACCTGACAGCGTTTGGCTGGTTGATGCATCGCTGCTTGAGCAGCTTGAATTTTCGTAGTTAAAATAAACGACCAGCGTATTGGCTTCAGCCTCGGTATTGATGCAATGATTAGCGGTTAAGAAATAGGGTGTTCCATCTTCTCTGACATTGTTTATTAATGCTCCGGAACAATAATAGGAGTATTTCGTGTCATTAAAAATCATTCGGCAAACACCGGTTTTCTCTGTCTGCCAGTTGGCTCCCTGTGGACAATTGATGCCAACTCGGGTTGTTGTCGTACTCTCTAAATTAACGTAAGCCTGTGAAACCGATCCTAGAACTAATTCTCCGGAAAATTCAGGAGATAAAGGTTCAAAGTATTCGATGATCAGGTTGTTCCCCGGAAATTCTGCAATTGACAGCTGATGTCTGGAATTGTTGTTTTGATCCGTAAATGCTCCTTGTGAATTCGCTTTTGCAGTGTCGTACATAAAGACTGAAGCTCCTCGGGGAAGGTTATAAGTCTTGAAATTGAGTCCTAATGACAATGCATTTCTTCCGTCAACTTTGTACTGCCAGATCGTTCCTTTTCCTGGAATTTCGGTTTTTTCTCCTTTCTCCTTTAGGTTAATGTTGCATTGACTGACGATGCCGTACCGGTTATCAATTTTGAATTTTTGATCTTCGGGGAGCATTTGCCTAAGGGGTAACGAGTCGAGCTCGAATACCGGGATTTCGATTGGTTTCCGGTTCGATAAATTGAAACTTTCCGGAGTTCCTTTTTCGCGAATTTGAGCATTTGCCTCAAATGGATTAATGAAGAAAACTATTACAATACTACAGACTAACCAACCGTATAAAAGTTTCATATTCCTGCTTCTTCTTTGCTGTTTCTTTTTGTAAAATAACATGAAATCAGCCATGCTTAAGCATTTACCAAAAAACGTCATTCAAATTCACAAAATTGCGTAATAATGTGGATTTATTATTGTGCAATTTGTAAAAGAAGTAAAATTCTCCATGCAACGCAAACAATGATCGGATTTCAGTTTCAAAATCAGTTGGATTTTCTTGTTATAACTGCTATTTAGTCACTGAAATTTTGGTTCTGGCACAAACCGGTTTTCCGTCGGTTGTTATTCCCTGAGCTTCAATTATAAAGTCGGATATTACTTTGCTTGCGGTAATTGAAAATTCAAATTGGCCGGTTTTATCAATTTGCTGATCGGGTAGCCAAATAAGGCTTGTCCGGAAGTCGCGTCGCGGAGAGATTTGAATCTTTGTAAAGTCATTGGGAACGCGGTATTTCCCGACGTATTTGCTTGTTGTTTCGGAGTAGACATTTTCAGGAAGCTGGGCTTTCTTCAGGTATATCTCAATAACCCCGACCGAATTCAATCCGGTATAGCGTTGTATGTCTGCCGGATTGGTCGAGATGTTGATATGGTCGACTTCCTGAGGCGAAAGGTATTGAATTGCAGAGATATCTGTTCCTAATTGTTGTCCGTCTACTACCAAAAGAGCACCTCCCTGATAGTTGATGGAATTTATACTTCCGGTGAAAACGATCTGGTTGCTCATGATACTGAATGACTTCATCGATTTGATTACATCCATTATGTTGGTTGCCGCAGCTAATTGCTTTCGCTGATTGTTGGTTGCTGTTATATTGTTTTTTAATGCTTTGGCAGCTTTTGTTAGTAGTTCCGGATTATTCCGGAAATAGGTTTCGTTGATACAGTCGTTTGGTCTATTCCATTTTTTTCTGTCGATTGTGCGAACCACAAAATCGGAAATACCATCTTCAATTGTTTTGTCGAGGACGATTTTTAAGTCGCGTTTTCCTTCCGGATCAGTAGCTTTTATCGAAAAATCATCTTGGTTGGCGATGTCTGTGAGGTTCTGAAATTTGAAAAATCCGGATGCGTCGGTTATGGTGGTGTACAATTGCATATTTTTATTGTTTACCAGGCTAACCTTTGCTTTGTTGATTTTGTTTCCATTCTTGTCGGTTACACTACCTGAAATCTGGTTGTTCCCCGAACTTGGATCCGCAGCATTTTCAGGATTGAAATTTCTGATTTTATTCCAGCAAAACCCTTTTATATTATTGGAAATTAATGCAATGTCAAGCAGTTTGCGATCGGTAAGTAGGTTTAATGTTTCCGGCAGAGCTGTAGCAAGTTTAGAATTGAGCAACAAAAACTCATCGATTTGTGGGGCGTTAATTTCGTTCCGGGAAGCGTCAGATACCGTTATGGTAAGATTTCCGGAAAGTGGCTGATTTGTTGCGTCAGTCAGTTGCACTGTCGCTTTGAGAATCCCGTTTTGCTTTAACATGCTGCATTCCGGTTTAACAAGAAGATTTGCATATTGGTTTTTCTCAATAAACACGATTCGTTCGGCCAACAACTTGCCTTCATCGGAGAAAACCGACAACAAATTAATACCTTGAGGAAGGGTTTTCGTCGGTATTTTAATTTCTTCTTTGCCCTTGATGTCTATATTGCTTGTCCAGTTGATGTTTGTGCCTTGTGTTGCTGTCAGTGATACCGAATGTGTTTGTTTATCCGGGAATATCAGGTTGGCAGCAATGAATTCAGGCGTGTTTTTTTCGATGGAAAGGGCTAGTTCGTTGAGTTTAACTGCTGGTAGATCAAATGACTGATTTTTACCTGTTTCGCCGGAAAGAACCAGTTTGTATTTTTGGTTGGCGTTTGGAGTCAGCGAAAATATCCCGAGTCCTTTGGTACACGATTTTGCTTCGGTTACCGAATTCCCATTCTGATCCAAAACCGAACCTTTTACATCAACGGGAATGCCCCATTTGTTATAGGCTGTAAATCCGATTTTGGTGTAATTTTCGGCGATGAGATTTCCTCCTTCCGGATAAAATTTAACGACCAGCGGATCGGAATCTGTTGGCAGGAAGATTTCCGTTTTCCATTCTTTTTTGGGATCACTTAATTGGCAGAAAAACGGTTCGCCGTTAGTCTTTGTCGGCATAGTAATCTGAAATACGGCTTTCCCTTTGTCATCGGTTTTCAGTTTTCCTTTTTCAATAAGATTGTCTCCGTTTAAAAGGCAGTATTGTAATGTTGTATTTTTCTGAAAATCACCGGTGATGTCCAGAAGAGTTAGGGTTAACTCATTCTTTTTCCCGGGAACAGATATGCTGTCTTTTAAAGCTACTTTGGCAATCCATTGATTACTATATGCCGGATCAATTGTTAATGCGGTATATGATAATTCATCAGGAGAGTGTTGAGCTGCGGTATAGGCAACCAAAACGCAGGGGCCTTGGGGCATGTCGTTGGGAACAATTAAATCACCACTTGTCTTGCCTTTACTCAGCTGGAATAAGTCCTGACTAACCGGTCGTCCTTCGCTGTTGTATAGTTTTACCATCAGTTCTTTGCTGTCTTCCGAAACCGGCAGGTTGTTAGCATCTGTAACAGAGGCACTAAACCAGATTGTTTCTCCTGGTTTATAGATGTGTTTATCGGTGATGATAAAAACGTTTTCTTTCGGATAATAGTTAAAATAATTTGCCAGTTGCTGACTGATATTCTTTATCGGATCTGAAGGTTTCGCCGACAGATTTATCCCGGCAAAAAGAACGAATACCGCTATTAGAGAAGCTTTCATTTGGACAGAGTTAGTTAAATAAAAAATGTTTCCTTCGCTTTTCATGAATTTGGGTTGTGGTAGTGTCATCCTTCTGGTAATATTTCGACAAGGCATCACGAAGCTCTTCTGATGGTTTGATGGTATTGTAGTCGCCCCAGAAACTTTCGTCGTGGTTGGTAACTACTTCACTGAAAATATCTTTCTCCTTAAACAGTTCTTCTTTTTTGTACCGCGTTCCATCGTCAGGATTCGAATCGGTAATTTGTAATTCGGAGATGCTCTGGAAGGTAGAGTTTACTTTATCTTTTTTGCTTTTAACCTTGAAATTAATCGATGCCTGTGCGTTGTTGAAGTGCCATTTATTGCCGAACCGGTTATAACTAACCCGGTAATTTACGTTAATCGGACGAACAAAGAAATCTTTCGGCTTTTTCCTGATAAGCGATTCCTGAGCAAATTTAAGTCCAGAGCGACTTAACCTGAATTCAGCAAATACCAAGGCGAACGTTGACATGTCGACATACAATTTCCCCTGATAACAAGGATAGTCTACTTTTTCTCTTGGTTTGAATTTAATGATGTAGGTGTCGCGGTTGTTGTAGTCAATGGTTTGATCAAGTTCGTATTTATAAAACTCACGGAATTCGGGGGAGAGAAACGAATCCATGGTTTTTATGACATCCAGCTTGGTAATGTAATACGGACCTCCCTGAATTTTGAAATCGACATACTTAAATGTTTTAGTCTGAATGCTTTTCCGTCCTTTAATGAGTTTCACCTTGTCTTGTGTAAAGTTGTTGTATGGAGCTTTCCTGATCTCCATTAAGGCTTCGGTAACATCAATGTACCGGTTGTCCTGTTTCAAAACTTCCCGATAGAATGAT
>Ga0302288_1001430_pt1 | contig 15506 bp, 8 predicted proteins | sample III_Fen_N1_1_FD_194549 | JGI IMG/M metagenome (GOLD analysis project Ga0302288, IMG submission 194549) | Peat permafrost microbial communities from Stordalen Mire near Abisko, Sweden - III_Fen_N1_1 | ecosystem: Environmental > Terrestrial > Soil > Wetlands > Permafrost | place: Sweden: Abisko...
CTTCCATTCAATAGAACTGATAAGAAAATATATGCCAAGGAGCGATAAAAGAATCCAAAGCGACTATATTTTAATCAAAAAACAGAGCATCTTAATCATAAGTTAGAGCATTTTAATCATAAGTTGAAGCATCTTAATAATAAGTCAGAGCATCTTAATCATAAGTTGGAGCATCTTTACTCATAGTTAGAACATTATTTCACTTCAAATAAGAGTCCATTTAATAACTGTTGTCAGAAAGAATAATTAATTAAGAATATGTATTGTGAATGGAAAATAGTTTTTACCTTTTGGGATTAAATTAATTTTTGGACATCACTATTTTTTGTATACTATATTGTATAAATATGTACTGTATTGGGGTATAAAACAACACGCAACCATCAAGTAGTATGATGATTGCGTGTTATGCTTATTTGAAAATTGACCGTCACTGTCTGAACCACGATTGTATCAGATTAAATGATTCATCAGATTTCATTCTTTTTTATCTGATTCATCCCCTAATTCCTTGCTTCTAGAATTTCAAAATATCGTCAATCAACTCTCGAAGTCTCTGGTCTCGTGTGCCAATAAACTCAATAATATCTTCGTTTTCGGAACCAATCATCTCAGGCATATAACCTTGTTTTACTAGATAGTTCAGACGCTTAATACCTTTTTTAGACACTATTTCATCATAATCATATCTTCTTACAAGACAATGACCTGCAACTGAATTTGTATTCATTTGCCAAGTAATTTCATCAATGTCTGATGGTTTCTCTTCAATATCAAAAAAACGATATAGTATTAAGGAACTCTGTTTTCTAGATCTCAATAACGAACTAAAGTCAGAATCTTGATTTTGAGAGTAAAGTAATCTCGCAAATAGATAATGATAAAAACCCCAATTGTCCATTTGGTGAAGAATGCTCAATGGAGAATAAGAATATAGCTTGCTATCTAATTTCTCCAACTCCGATGACAACCTTACTTTGAGAGACTTAACCTCCAAATTTCTAACAGATTTCACCAATTCATACATCGAATATCTTATTGTACTTTGAGTTATTGCTTTACCTATAATAACTCTAGTAAGTGTATAAACATCAATAAATTTAGCGGTAATTTTTATTTTCTCTTCAATCGTTGAATTGTCATCAATCTTAGATATTGGAGAAATGAGCAATGGGTTACTAAGCGAGTCTGCTATTGGGTAAAAATTAGAGCAATAAATTTCATCAAAACCTTCTTTATATTTATTTTTTAATTTAAATATTTTCATGTAAAGAGTTGAAAAGAAATCAAAGTCAGAACGAATGAAGAAATAAAAATCATCAGATTGTTTTAAAAAGGTTTTAGACGGATTATTTTTTACCCAAGAGTGAAATTGTGTACCAATGATTTCAAAATCTTCATTTTCAGAACCTACTTTCGTAGGTCTAATAGTCTCAGCATATTTTGCACGCAACCATGCCCTGAAAAAATCAAGATCACCGTCTATATTAGTGATCGATTTAATGTCGGCTATTCTTTCTTTCCAAAAGATATTCATTTCATCGCTCTTGATATCATCATCGATCTTAGACAAAAGAAAACCTTTTAATATTTCAGTTGGATTTAAACTAAGTCCTCTATCATTCATTGTCTCAAAAATTGTATAAGCATTATCCATTGAATAAGCTTTTACTTCAACCATCATTATTTTGTCTAGCATCCATTCTATAAATATTGGAAGCTTTGACGGTGTATTGAAGTCTTCTGGAAACAATTTGGTAATATCTTCAAATCGTTCAATGATATTTTGAATGGACTCATCTTTAACATCAGATTTCATCTCATAATCTAAGTGTGGTGTTGTAATGAGATGCTGAATTACATCATTCCTAGATTCAACATTTAAAACAAAAGTAGTTTTACCTCCCTTTGTTACATAAAGAAATTGTTTCAAATCTTTAACCTGATTATTAGGCAAATTTAGTTTCATCTGTGCGTGATGTAAAAAAATTAGCAACAACGTAAATGAAGTTAATCTTTGCTGACCATCAACAATAGATAAACTCTTTTTATCATCACATAAAACTATTGGACCCATATAATATCCACCATAGTCTTCATAATTTTCTATTGTGTCCCCATCACTATAAAATTTATCAAAACATATACATAAATCACTAATCAAAGCTTCAATATGCTTACGTTGCCACCTATATTCCCGTTGAAAGGAATCAATTTTATACCTGTTGTTCGTTAGAACATCCGATAAGTTTTTATCTTTTGCTTCTATAAATTGCATATTATTTGAGTTCTTTGATTAATGTTTTTAAAATATTGAAAGAGTATTCGTAGATTCCCTGATTAATTTCGGTTGGATCTAATTCTCCATGAAACAGCAAACATCTAAGAGTATATAAAATATGTATTAATGATTTAGCTATCAGTTCAGTATTGTTGACAAATTGAACTTTAATATCATTATCTAGCAATATATATTCACTTTTTAGTTTGGATTTTGAAACAATATTTATCGGATTTGAAGGATTAATACTACCATAGCAAATTCTTATTTTCTCTTGAATTTTAGGGTCACCTAATGAAATATATTGATTGTCATTTATAAGTGAGTTTAAATCATATGGATTAAAAGTTTTATCCATTAATGTCTTACCTCCTTTAGTAACTATAACGGCTCTATAACCCAATGATTTATCTGGTATCGCTTTATAGATATTTCCTTTTCTATCAGTATCAGAAGCCGGTGAAGGCAAATAATCTTCTAAAACTATATTTTGAAAAGAGACTATTGAATCATAGTTCATAATTCGCCTACTTTCAAGTTGAAAATGCAATTGAGCTAAATTGAACCTAAATGTTTTAGATTCGTTATCGTCATTTTTTAACAATGCTTCAATTCGATTCCTAATTTTGTTTTTAGTTTCCTTTATCTGCTTTAATGCAACGCTATCTTTCTTGGTATTATACTCAGTAAAATACCATGCATTAAAAGGTATCCAAGCTTTTACAAACATTGTATAAAAATCTGGCTCTGCTTTAGCAATCCAGTTGTCGATGTGTAATTTAGTTGCCATTAATTATTATCTTTTATAAATCTCAATGCATTTTCTTCATTTTCTTCAATAGCTATTTCTACAGCTTTTTTAGCTACTTCCAAAAGCCGCTCGCTCTCGGCTTTTAGTTTAAAACTTTCTTCAACTAATGCTACAATTTGTTCTTGTTTATTGTAGTCGATTATTGGAATTGGAAAATCCACAATATCTTTATCAGAAATTTTAGGTTGAGCAGTTCTCATTTCTTTTTGTTTAAACAATAATTGTCCAATTTTTTTGTGTGTTAAAAACAAATGGATATAAATTGGATTAAACTGCTTATCGTATAGACGAATTAACCCTAAATTATTAGAAATAATAGATTTTGAGTAATCCGCTGTAATTAAACTGGCTGTACCTACAGAACCAATTAATGCAATAACTATATCACCTTTTTCTGTTAGCAGTTCGTTAGAATGTTTAAAACCATTTGAAAGCGTCATCAGTTTATCAGAAGACATTTGATTAGAAGATATATCAGCACCTCGAATATATTTTATACCATTTTCCAAATTGTAAAATTCTTCACTAACGAAATTTCCCCGAAAAGTATTGCAAATACCACCTAAAGTTTTATATCCAAATTTATAGGACTTGAGTTTTTCTCTTAATTGCTCATACTTTATTAAATAGTATTCGGAATCAATTCTACCCTCTCTATAAAAGCTCTCTTTAAAACTTTTAATATTTACTGGTTCTTTGCTTGGTTCAAAGTTTTGTAAGCCGATTTCTTGGAGTAAAAGTGTTTCGGCTTGGGTGTAGGCTTTATGAGCTTTGATTTTTAAATCTTGGCTTTCCTTGTAAAATGCAGATACATCGTCAAACAAGCTGTTACTGAAAACTGGTATTAAAAATTTCCGTAATCTTTCTAATGTTAGCATTTGTTGAACACCACCAGAACCACATCTTAATGATTGTAAACTGCCATAATATGACATTAGAAATAATGCAATGTATTCAGAATTTGGAACTCCTATATTTAATGGTTTAAATATAGCTACATCACGGTTCATATTTGCAGGCAATAACCATTTTTCAGCAACAGCAACTTCTCCTAAGGTACCCTTAATTGAAATCAGAATATCGCCAACATTAACACTTGCTCTTGCATTCCGTTTATTAACATCATTTGATACATATCTTATGTTTGTAACATCTACATAACCCTTTTTGATGTTTTCTGCGGTTAGATATTTAACCCCAGTTTCTTGAATTTCAACTGAACCGTGTTCACCATCGGTAACTTTAAACTTTTCTCCAAGTCTAAAATGATGTTTATTTAGCAAATAATTTTCAGCTACAATAAACTTATTTTGGAAATATTCACTGTCATATCGATTTTCTGTTACAATTTTCGAATAATTTACTTCGCTAATTTCCAGCCCTTCCAATAAAGCATTATACTTTGCTTCGTCAAAAGGGCTTAGAGAAAAAAACTTAGCTTCTCCTTTTTTCCGAATTCTGCAAATGCTTCAGCTATCCCGTCTTTCGTAAGTCTATCATGATTGAAAAGGTCATGTTTTACTATTAAATGTCCGTGAGAGTCTAATAGATATTCGTTACTTGGTATTGGCATAATCATATTTGTGTAGTTACATGATTCACCAAGTATGAATGGAATTTTATTTATATGTTCTTTTTCAACTAATTGATTGTATTGATACCCATTAATTATTTCATCAGTTTTTTTATGTTTATAAACTGTTGCACTTTCAATTGAACCATATTTTTGAATAAAATCTTCTTCCTTATATTTAATTAGTTTATGATCTTCAAATATACTTACATACTTTTGAGTAACATATATTTTATCCCCGCTATTGTCTTTGCTTGGCTCTTGCATAGTGGCAAAGAAAATAGGATAATCTTCTACTTTGGGGCAAAGTTTGTCATCCCATTTTTGAACGAATAATACACTTGTTTTTGTGCCTGTATGCGGTTTAAAAACATTGCCGTGCAAACCAACTACTGCCAATATTCGGCAATGTCCCGCAATAAATTCACGAATTTGTTTGTCGCTACTATTATTAAACCTGCCTTGTGGCAACACAACCGCCATACGTCCTCCAGACTTTAAAAAATCAAGATTACGTTCAATAAATAAAATATCTCTTCCAACAGCAGTTTGATATTTTCCATTGTCTTTTTTTCCTAACTCATATTTTGCTAAAATTCGACTTTCTTTAATGTCACCTGCAAATGGTGGATTAGCCATTAATACATCAAATTGAAAATCTCTATTACTATTTTTGTCAGATCTTAGTCTTTTTAATTTCTTCCAGCCATTATTGTAAGTATCAATCCAATCCTCATCTTCGGTATTTTCATCCCAACGTTCATAATCTAGCGTGTTTAAATGTAAAACATTAGTTTGTCCGTCTCCAGCTATCAGATTTAGGGTTCTTGCTACACGTACAGCTTTTTCATCAAAATCAATTGCAAATACTTTTTCATTAACATAGTCTGAGACTCTTGGAATTGGAGGTTTGGTCGTCATTAAATCATCATCAATAATACCAAGTTCTTTATGTATTTGTTTTTTTACATAAAAGAAAGTATGAACAGGGAAACCACAACTTCCTGCAGCCGTGTCGATAATTGTTTCCTCTTCTTTGGGATTCATCATTCTAACACACATGTCAATTACATATCGTGGTGTAAAATACTGACCTTTCTCACCTTTACTGCTTTTATTGATGAGATATTCAAAAGCTTCATCTACAACATCTAGATTAGAGTTGAAAAGTTTTACATCTTGTAAACTTGATATACAAATTGAAAGGTGAGAAGGCGTCAACATTAACTTTGAATCGTCAGTGAATACACCTCCCCATTGTTGCTTTGCACTATCAAATAAATTCTGAATTTTGGCTTTTAATTCTGACTCAGTATCACCATAATTTCTAAATACTAAATTTCGACCTCGATCTCTTCCGCTTTGCAGCTCGTCAAATAGCTTAGTGAAAATGAGTTTAAAAAGTTCTTCAAATACATCAACACCAGCATTAGCCAAAACTTCGTCCTCCATTTCCAGAATCAAATCTTTTAATGATTTTCTTTCGGTTACGAGTTTATCCTTTTTAATCAAATCTTCAATAAACCAGCGTTCTTCTAAAATGTCAGATAATTTTTGGTCTGCTTTTGGAATTTGAGGAATATCTTCGAAGTAATTGGGGTCTTTTCTGTGGTAATATGAAATAGAGTCGCCATTACTCCAAATTCCAATTGGAGCGCCTGTGGCATTACAATACGATTTTAATTGCTCTTTACCGTCTTTAAGTTTTGGCTTTTTCAACTCCACCATAATAAAAGGTGTAGTTGTCTGATTCTTGTCAAATATGACAATATCAGCTCTTTTCTTTTCTCGTCCAAACGACACGGCATATTCTAATTCCATTCGTTCGGTAGAATAACCAAACTTGTCACGAAGTACCAAAATGTACAATTGTCTAACAGCTTCTTCTGCAGTTAGTTTAATCTCTTTTTTTCTAACAAGGCAAGTTACATAAGCAGAATCTTTTCCCTTATTGTCTTTTATACTTATACTTTCCTCAAACACCACAATCTGCTCTGGAGTAAATTGTGTCAACTTGTAGTCTGAATCTTTAAGAATTTCTGATAGAATCATATTGCTAATTTTCTTGTTTTATTTTTTGTTTACAAAAGTAATGTTTTAAAGCCGATTTTTTTCGGCTTGTTGACAAAACCAATATATGCGAACTTAATGTTCTCATATTCCTTTATTTGGCAGGATATGCGAAATAGAGTTGCGCATAGTTCTATTTTAGAAGTACTTGTTTTTTGCTTGACTTATTTTTTAGCACTCCAAAAATACAAACTATAATTAACTTAGGCAAGTATAATTATGTTTATTTTGAAATTTGAATTGAAAATAATTATTCATCTTAGATTTTAGTCCGTTTAGAAGCTATCGGGGCATATAGTTCTGTTGCTGTGGCGGGTAGATGTTTGGCGCAGGCATATAGCTGTAGCTACATTACGCAAGGATAGGATGTGCTAGTGTAAGGATGCTATAAGATAGTGCTATTTCAGCGCTACATAGTGTAATTTTAAAACAACTTTGTACTTTTTCAGCGCTACATAGTACTTTTTCATCGCTACATAGTGGCTTGACGAAATGAAATAGTGGCTGGACAAACCGTCAAGGTAGCTTGAAGAAACGTCAAGGTAGCTTGAAGAACCGTCAAGGTGGCTGGACAAACCGTCAAGGTGGCTTGAAGAACCGTCAAGGTGGCTTGAAGAACCGTCAAGGTAGCTTGAAGAAACGTCAAGGTGAGTTGTAGAAATGAAAAACCACTATGTAGCACTGTTGGATAACTATCAACTTGCTTATTAGCAGTATTATATGTTGATAGATTACTATGACAGGCTTTTCTTTTACAAACTGTTATTATTTATGGCCTACTATAACAGAACTTTATGCAATAAGTGAATGATAAGTAATTGAAACTATATAATGTCGTATTTCTTAATTCTTCCACTTTCGTGTAAATTTGTGTAATTAGCTTCGCTGACCGTTGGTTCGTGGTTTAATGATTATTTAAAACCACGAATTGCACGAATTCCCACAAATTAATTCGAGAAATAATTTGTGGGAATATGAATTGTCACGAATGAATATACGACATTTAATTGTTCGTCCTACTTAAGTATTATTGACGTATAGTGCATTTGATTGATAGATGCTGTTTTATAGCAGAGCTTATAGATTTTATCCTACTTGATAGGGATTGACCCCTTGCACGGTGAGCCGAACCAACGGTCAGCATTCCCTAAAGCGTAAAAATACCCCCTGTTTGACGACCCTGTGAATTCTACAACAAATTTCAAAAGTTATGTAACATTTTCCCTGTGCTGTGTTCTTACATTTGCTGAGTTATAAAAACTCCTGTCCCACCGACTAGCCTGCACCATTCTGCAAGCAAGTAATGGTTATATATCCGCGAGGACGGAGTTTGTTTAAATTAGAAATTGGATAGCATTAACGATAAAACAAGTTCCATTTTGAAATAAAAGGAGCTGTTTTGTAGTTATATAATCATAATTGCGTAAACTATTTTTGTGAATTAAATGTCTATATAATCACAGATACGAATTCTATAATATGTCTTCTATTTTCAACACTCTTTATTTGCACTCTCATTCCGCTTTATTTAATGAAAGAGTAAACTCCTTATTGACTCCAATCAAAGATAAGAGCCTGATTATAAGCTTATCATTTTTTGGAACATCTACCGAAAACACATATCAGGAGGAGTTGAATGAAATAAAAAAGATTGTTGCCGCGGTCTTTAATGGCAAATCTCCCCTGCTAAGTTATATTATCCAATCGCAGCGCAATGCTGATGAAATGTCGGTGGAACTTACTTATATACATGAAACAATTTCTTCCGAATCAATTGATTTCAGAGTTTTTGGTAATGTGAGATATGCATTGTATAAATGCGGCAATACCACTTTTTTAATGACGGAAGGAGTTTGTGGAAAATCATTTTCGGATTCAATAACTACACAAGCCACAGATATATTTGATAAAATAGAATCTGTACTTACTAACGAACAAATTGGTATAAGTGATATTATCCGTCAATGGAATTATATCGGACATATTACTGAAATAGAAGAGGATATTCAAAATTATCAGGCGCTTAATAATGCACGGGCACAGTTTTATGAAAAAGTAAAATGGAATGATGGTTTTCCGGCTGCCACCGGCATAGGTATGGAGTGCAGAGGTTTAATTGTAAGTTTAATGGCAATAGCTAATAATGGCGATAAGCAAATTATATCACTGGATAATCCGCTGCAAACTCCCGCATTTGCCTATTCCGAATCGTTGTTGATTGGGAACCAATCTGAAATTATCCCGAAAGCGCCACCAAAATTTGAAAGAGCTAAAGTAATATCCGGCGATGCCGGTCTGGTTTGTTTTATATCCGGCACAGCTGCTATTCGCGACGAAATGAGTATGACGGAAATGAATGCCGGTTTGCAAACCAATCAAATTATAGAGAATATTTTATATCTTATTTCTTTGGATAATCTCCATCGGCAAGGAATAGTTGCAGCTAAATCAGATTTGGATATCACTAGCCTACGTGTATATATAAAGAATAAGGAAGATTTTGATGCTGTAAAAGCAGAAGTGGAAAAAGTATGGAATCATTTACCGATTATTTATTTACGGGCCGATATTTGTAGAAAAGAACTTTTGGTAGAAATAGAGGGTATGGCAACAGCTCCTGAATAACAACTAACACACAAGATATTTCATTAAACGAATAATTGTATGAAAAAAATTCTTCAAATAATTTTTGTAAGTCTGCTTGTAATTCCATTGCATGCTAATGAAATAGACAACTATATCCGTTCTCAAAAGAGCATACAGCAGGTGTGCTCCGACGAAGTATTTATTCGTCGCTCTTTTTTGACGCTTACCGGACGATTGCCTCAAACAGATCAGGTCGTTGAATTTCTGGGCTCTGTAAATCCTCAAAAACGAGCGATCCTTATCGACCGGATACTCAATTCGGAAGAATATGTACATTATATGGTCATGCGTTGGGGTGATATCTTACGAATCAAATCAGAATTTCCAAGTAATCTATGGCCCAATGCTGTGCAGGCTTATAACCGCTGGTTGTACGAAAAAATATCCGGGAATACACCTTATAATCAATTTGTCAGTGAATTATTGTTATCGAAAGGAAGTAATTTCCGGGCACCGGCTGTAAACTTTTATCGTGCTTTTCTGAAACGGACACCCGAGAATATTTACAAAAACATTAGTTTATTATTTCTTGGAAGCCGAAAAACCCTGGATGATGGTCAGACTTGTTTTTCGCAAATACGATACAAAAATACCAAAGAGTGGAAAGAAGAAATTGTATATGCAGATGTTCGCGTTCATCCTGCAGTAAGTTCAATAAAAATGTTTGATGGAAGAGGAGTCAGCTTAGCCGAAAACGAGGACTGGCGTGTTCCTTTCGTAACATGGCTCACAGCTAAAGAAAATAAACGTTTTGCCGGAGTGATGGTAAACCGGTTGTGGTTTTGGATAACCGGAAAAGGTATTGTAAATGAACCGGACAATTGGAGTGAAAACAATTTGCCTTCAAATCCTGAATTGATGAATTTTCTGACAAACAGGTTTATTGAGTCGGGTTATGATATGAAATCAATGATGCGATTGATACTGAACTCAAAGACATACCAAAGTAAAATGGCTCCTGATGGACTTTATATTCCGCAACGTTTGCCAGCCGAAGTAATGGTGGATGCACTGGCCGATTTAACCGGAATATCCGATTCGTACAGTAGTCGTGTACCGGAGCCATTTACCTTTTATCCCGAAGGAACCCGATCGGTTGATTTAGGTGATGCTACGGTTTCGAGTTCTGATCTGGAATTATTCGGGCGCGTGTCGCGCGATGTTTCATTAGAGAGTCAACGCTCAAATAAAATCACATCAAGGCAATTATTGTACTTAACCAATTCGGTGGAACTGGAAGGGCGAATACGAAAAAGTGAAAGGCTAAATCAGATTTGTGCACAAAATAAAGATGTTGAAAGCATTTGCAAAGCTATTTCATTAATGGCATTATCCCGCTATCCAACAAAACAGGAAATAGCACTTTTTAAAACCTATGCCGAAAAAAATAATTTGAAATTACGTGATTTGGCTACTGATATTCTTTGGACTGATATAAACAGTACCGAATTTTTGTACAATCATTGAATCTGGAGTAGAAAACGAACATTAAATAATTGAAACAATAGACTTTACTCAGATTAGTGTATCATAAAACTGAATACAAAAAGCTTAATACTAAGACACAAAGAGCACAGAGTTACACAAAGTTTAAAACTTCTGATATTCTCTGTTGCTAAAAACAGTAAGAACACGGAGAAAAAAAACAATTATTATCGCATGAAAAATATAATAACAATTCTCGTTCTTTTAGCTTTCTCTTTCAGAATGGAAGCCCAACATGCAAAGTCGGTTATTCTGATTTATCTGGATGGAGGTCCATCTCAGACCGATACCTTTGATCCTAAACCGGGAGCTTCTCGTGATATTTCAGGAAATTTCAAAGATCCTATTCAGACCAATGTTCCGGGAATAATGATTAATCAAAAATTACCACTTCTGGCTAAAATGGCGGATAAATACAGTTTAATCCGAAGCATGACCCATGGAATAGGTGGTCACGAAACAGCCCATTACGCTATGATTACGGGCGATTTAAGTGGTGGGTCTATTGTTTATCCATCATACGGTTCGGCTATTTCTTATCTGAAGAGAGATACTTATAAAGGCGTTTTACCTCCCTATATTTCACTTGTGGCCGCTAATAACCGTTTCAACGAAGGCGGATTTCTTGGAAATGATTATAAATCGTTTGATACCAGTGGTGCTCCTGAAAATGCTGTTTTTGAAGTGGATGGATTTGTAAACAAATTTGTAAAACCGGATATGTTGAAAAGCAGATTAGATTTGCTTTCAGGCTTTGAAAAGTCAAATCAGCTTTTTAAAAATACTGTCAACTCATCGTTACTGGATTCACTTCGACAAAGGAATAATGAATTAATAGTTGGAAAAACAGCGCAGGTTTTTGATTTATCAACCGAAAGTAAAGAAATGCGTCAACGCTATGGAATGACTCGAATCGGGCAATCCTGCCTTGAAGCCAGAAAACTGGTTGAAGCAGGTGTACTTTTTATCAATGTGCGCACTACGGGTTGGGATACACATAAAAGTCATTTTGAACGAATGAATATTATGTTACCCGAACTGGATAAAGCATTGTCGGCATTGCTTAGTGATTTGGATGAAAAAGGATTGCTGGATAGTACTATTGTATTGTGTGGCGGCGAATTTGGAAGAACACCCAAAGTGCTGTGGGAAGCACCCTGGAATGGTGGGCGTGGACACTTTAGTCAGGCTTTTTCGTACTTAGTGGCCGGTGGCGGTTTTATTCCCGGAAAAGTGATTGGTGCAACTGATAAAACCGGTGAAAACATAACCGAAAGAAAAGTATACCCTTGCGACCTGATTGGTACAGTTTATTTATTACTGGGTATCGATCCGCAAGGCACTTTACCACATATTTCGGAAGGGAAATTAGCTCTTTTGCCATCGTTGGGTAAAGCAAACCAAAGTAACGGATTGCTTTATGAATTGATAGATTTGAAAAAATAGTTTTTCAGCATAGCTTACACACTCAATAATTTGCTTTATGCGACATAGAATCATATTTTTGTTTTGTTCATTTTTTGTGTTTGTATCCCTTACGGCACAAAAACTTTCATTGGGTTATATTTATCCCGCCGGAGGCGAAAAGGGTACTACGGTTGATATTGAGATTGGTGGTTTAAATCTTAGCCATGCCACAGGGGTGTTAATCAGTGGTACTGGAGTAAAGGCTCAGATTATTCCGCAGGATAAAAACGCAGAGAAGGATAAAAAGAAAAACCAGAAAGGAAAATTTGATGATCAGAGCAGCCCGCAATTGGCCGATAGAATAAATGTACATGTTATTATCGACAAACATGCAGCACCGGGCTTGCGTGATTTAAGGCTGGAGTCGGAGAGTGGTATTTCCAATAAATTAAATTTTGAAGTGGGACAATATCCGAACTTACTTGAACAAAAAGGTTCTACAGCCGAAAAGCCAAATTATGTAAGTAAACTTCCGGTTACCTTATGCGGGCAAATAATGCCGGGCGAAGTGGACTATTTTTCTTTTGAAGCATCCAAAGGTATGAATCTGGTAGCTTCGGTTAAGGGGCGTACATTAGTGCCTTATATTGCTGATGCTGTTCCGGGTTGGTTTCAGCCTGTAATTCGGTTGACAAACAGCAAAGGGCAGGAAATAGCCTACAATGATGATTATCGCAATGCCGTTGATCCGGTGATCATAACCAGGATTCCCGAAACCGATACCTACACGCTTGCCATTCACGATGCTATTTACCGTGGGCGCGAGGATTTTAATTACCGGATAGATCTGGGACAACTACCGCATATAGATTATGCTTATCCCACTGTCGGCAATATTGGTAAAAAGACGAGAGTTACTTTAAAAGGAGTCAATCTGACTTCAAAAACAGTGAGTTATAAACCCACAAAATCTGGTTATGGAACATTGACGGCTCCGGGTGCAAAAGGATTTATTTCTAATCCGGTTCCTTTCTTTGGTTTAGAAAAGAACGTATTATTCAATGTGTCGCCCCCGGATAAAGCAGAACTAGGAACAGAAACAGCTTTATTTGATTCCATTATCTCTCCTTATCAGATAAAAACATATAAAATTCATGCCGAAAAGAATGAGAATATTGCCATTGAAGTGATAGCTCGCAGACTTGCGTCCATGTTGGATGCCAAAATAACACTCAGGGATGAAAAAGGAAAGGTTTTACTTGTGTCGGATGATGTGGAAGATCCTACACAGGGATTAATGACTTTTCATGCCGATCCTCAATTACAATACAAAGCAAAAGAAGCCGGAAATTATACCGTTGAAATAGAGGATGTGTTGGGTAATTACGGTGCTGATTATTATTATCTGATTCAACGAAAGAAAAATATACCAACGTATGAAGTGTTTGTCTCTCCAGCCAACCTCACCATTCCGAAAGGAGGAACGGCAGTACTTCGATTGGATGTAAGTACGAATGAAAAATCCGTTCCGGCATTAGAAATCTCCATCAATGGTTTGCCTGACGATTTTATTGTCAGTAATCAGCAATCGCCTCAGGGAAACAGAGTCTGGGAAATGTCCATCACCGCACCTCAAAATGCGAAAGAAGAAAGGTTATCACTTGAAGTGCAGACACAAGCCCGTATCAAAGGACAGGATGAACCGGTAGATAAGCAAACAGCCGAAGCTGCCGATAATATGATGCAGGCATTTTATTATACGCACCATATTCCTGCTGCCGGTTTTGTAGCAGACATTGCTCCGGCAGCTGCATTTTCCATTCATTTATCGAAAGATATAGAATCCCAACTCTCAAAAGCAATACCCATTTCATCAACCGATACTGTAATTCCTCTAAAAATAAATATCAACCGTGCCGATGGTTTTATTGAACCGATTACGCTTAATCTGAACAAGAAAATAAATCAAATAACCATGAATCCTGTTACAGTTGAACCCAATGAAACGGAGAAAATCATTTATTTGAAAATAAACAGGGAAATACTTAATAAAGTCAAGAAAGCAAGCTTTGAATTTTATATTGTAGGAACTGTAAAAGAAGTTATCGACCAAAAAGGGCAACGTACTTTTCAAAATGCAAAATACAGGGAACAAACCCCTATCTTTATTTTAGAGAAAAACGAATAAAGTTGTTGGCAATAACCCTGGTATTGTGTTGAGTATGTTTTGGCGTTTATTTGCCATGCGTCAAACCGTAAAAGAAACGGTTGGACGCTATCCCGTTCAACCGCTTTAGGCTTAGTCGAACGGCGGTTTGTCGGATTTGATGCTAATCACTGATAACTATTCGCTGATCACTGTTCACTGTTCACTGTCAACTTCTTACTCCTTACTTCTTACCCCTTACTTCTACTGATACCTGTGAATTTTACAACTAATTTCAAAAGTTATGTAACATTTTCCCTGTGCTGTGTTCTTACATTTGCGGTGTTATAAAAACTCATTTATAACTCCGTAAATAACAAACAAGAATGAGAACACTTAAGCTTATTTCCCTGATTTCTCTTTTTATGTTGGGAATGTTTATACAACCCTCCACAGTCGATGCCCGTATAAAAGTAGGTATTACTATACGGGTACGAACCGCCCCTCCCGCCTTACCTTATTACGATCAACCTTATTGTCCTGCCGATGGATATCTTTGGATTCCGGGTTATTGGGCTTATAGCAATGACTATTATGATTATTATTGGGTACCGGGTGTATGGGTAAGGCCTCCACACGATGGTTATTTATGGACTCCGAGTTATTGGGGATTCTATAATGGGTTCTATGGTTTCCACAATGGTTATTGGGGACGAAGTGTAGGTTACTACGGAGGCGTAGACTATGGATATGGATACGGAGGTTCCGGTTATTATGGAGGTAGATGGAGTGGAAATCACTTTCAGTATAATACCGCTGTGGTAAATGTAAACAGAAATGTGGTACGCAACGTGTATACCGATCGAACTCACAGAAGTAATAATACAACAAGCAATCGTCCAAGTTACAATGGCCCCGGAGGCGTAAGAACTATGCCTAATGCTCGTGAAAAAACAGTTATGCGTGAAACTCATGCACGACCTACTGCAGAACAAACAAATCATCAACAAACTGCAAGTAAAGACCGCAGTCAATTCAAGTATGTAAATAAAGGACAACCTGCCACTACTTCGGTAAATAAAGTAGG
>Ga0302288_1001434_pt1 | contig 15478 bp, 14 predicted proteins | sample III_Fen_N1_1_FD_194549 | JGI IMG/M metagenome (GOLD analysis project Ga0302288, IMG submission 194549) | Peat permafrost microbial communities from Stordalen Mire near Abisko, Sweden - III_Fen_N1_1 | ecosystem: Environmental > Terrestrial > Soil > Wetlands > Permafrost | place: Sweden: Abisko...
ATTCATCCCATTTGATTCCATAAATAAGCCATACTCATTTCCACTTCTACAGCATCCGTTTCTGTTTTTCAAATATCGGTATCCTGTCATTCTCACGTTTAACCAGATCCGCATCAAACCGGAAAAGATCCCGATTGCTATCGGGGGGTTAGACGCAGATCTGGGATAAGCAACAAAATTGGATAAATAAGGTACTCGTATTAAGTTAATTTAAAATAAATCAATTTGAAAATCTGAAAATGGAATAAATCAATGATGGTTGATTAACTGCACACATGTAATTATCTGAAAAATGCACTAAATGAAGCTTTCAGTTTTAGATTTCTCGGGAATAAAATCAATTTAGTTCCAACCGAAAGGAATAAAACGGTTAAGCGAAAGGGTAGCCATTGAATAACCTATGAGTAACCTGTCTGTAACCTGTCCTTGTTCAAATAATAAATAAGAAAATAATAAGAATCTAAAAAGTATATAATAAGATTCTATATAGAGTCTTATTATTATCTTATTATTACCTTATTATATCCTTTTTATTACCTTATTACAGGTTAGGCTACGGACAGGTTACGCCCAGGCTACTCAAAGATTATCCCTTCGCCAGACTTTCGGTTGGAATACGGTTGATCCAAGCGTTCTAATACATGTATATCAACGTATTAGATAATTGGTTTTTCTGATAAAACAAGAAACTTCTAAAATACAAAAGAGATAACAACAATTCTGACAGGACGGAAGTGTGGCTATCTCTTTTTTGTTCTATTGTATTCTTCTTGTGATTTGATATTATTGTATCAGGAATTATTGAAAGTGAGGGAGGTTTTGGGAATAAAAAAAGTGGAAAATACAGTCTCAATAGAAGATGAAATATATTGAAAAATACATACATTTTATTAATTAAAATTTAAAACAGATTGAGTATTTTTGTAGATTATTTTCTTAACCCTATGGAATTAAAACAGTTCATTGGTACATGACGATGATATCAGTAGCATAATAATTGAAGCATATTGTTTATACTTGCGAAATAGAAGAATTGGTTTATTTAATATCAAGAAATGCGATTTCAAATAAAGGATTATTATAAAACTAATGGTGTAAAAATAGAAAAAGCGGGAGGTTTTAAACATGAGTAACGACCTTGACAAAAGGAATGATTCATTAGATAACAATAAGTTATATAATAGAATATCTGAGTTGATAGGACTTGCCCGTCAAAAGGTGGCTTCGGTGGTAAACCTTACGATGGTACATACTTATTTTGAAGTAGGCCGTATGATTGTGGAAGATGAGCAAAAAGGAAAAGATCGTGCTGAATATGGAAAAGCAGTACTTAAAGAATTATCGACACGATTGACTGGTCGGTTTGGGAAAGGTTTCTCTGAACAAAATTTAAGGAATATGCGTCAGTTCTTTATTGTTTATACCGATAGAGACTTGTCAATTCGCCAGACACCGTCTAGCGGATTAGAAAATAGAGTTAATCAGTCAAGCAAAGTGAAATCTTATGACTTCTCCCTGAATTGGTCACATTATCTAATATTGATGCGTATTGAAAATATAGCCTAAAGGAATTTCTATGAAATAGAGGCTAAGAATGAAAACTGGTCGGAAAGACAGCTTTCGCGTCAATATCATTCCAGTCTGTATGAACGTCTGGCATTGAGCCGGAACAAAGAAGAAGTCATAAAACTGGCAAGCGAAGGACATACTGTTGTAAAGCCTGAAGATATCCTGAAGAATCCGTTATCACTGGAATTTCTGGGAATGGAGGAAAAAGATTCATATACAGAATCGGACATGGAGCATGCCATTATTTCAAAATTACAACAATTCTTACTGGAGCTTGGAAAGGGTTTTCTGTTCGAAGCACGACAAAAACGGTTTACTTTCGATGATGAGCATTACTTTGTTGATTTGGTATTCTACAATCGTTTGTTACAATGTTATGTGCTCATCGACCTAAAAACTGATAAGCTTACACATCAGGATCTTGGTCAAATGCAGATGTATGTAAATTATTACGACAGATATGAAAAACGAGAGTTCGAAAAGCCGACGATAGGTATTTTACTATGCAAAAAGAAAACAACTGCATTGGTTGAACTGACCTTACCGGAAGATGCACACATTTATGCATCAGAATATACTCTCTATTTGCCCGATAAGAAATTACTACAACAGAAACTGACAGAATGGATCATTGAATTTGATGATTTAGGTAAGGATCAGGATTAATACAGAAAATTGCAGAATAGCCGAAAAATTAGAACATCTGATTATAAAGTACAAAGTTGATACCTAGAGTGTTTACAATAGATGGGGTTTCAATAATGATGACAGGTTAAAGGCATTTCGTTCTATTCGCAGGAGGATGCAACATGTTATTCCGAATATTTATTAGCAAAAGATTATGAAAGATAGAAAAATCGAATCCCTGATTAAGGAACTTGAGTCTAAGGAGAAATACATGAAATACATGAAAAAACTAATCTATTATCTAACTCAACTTATTCTATTTGTAATATTCTTGCTAAGTTGCTTTGCCATAGCAAATACGATGGTAAACATGAAATATGAAGCAGATGATGGTTGTATTTCAGTTATAACGGGTGAAAATTTATGTTTACAAAAAACAATGTGGATAGCATTATGTGTATTGACAGTTGTGTTGATGATTATATTGGGTTTTTATAAAAAGGAGATGGTAAGGAAGGACTAAATTTTCACTATTTAAAATTTACCAAAGTATCCACACCGGTGCATTTATAAGATTTGAAGGAAGAGACCTGAGAAAGTAATTAAAATAAAAAAAATATGGACAGTATAATTGAAAAATCCCGTTTAATTGACAAAGAATACGACGAAGAGTTGATAGAATTTTATAGGGAGAATCGACTGTATTTTGATAATTTCGACATAATTACTGACAGAGAGACTATTGAAGAAATAATTCTTATCAAACAAAAGTATTGTGAAGCTATTGAGAGAAAGGGTTATTATAAAGAATTAACTGTAATTCTAAGCGAAATTGTTATATTGCTGGATAAAAATAAAAGTAAATCCCGAAAAAACCATCAATCCAATGAAAAAGCATTGTTTTATGAAGGTATAGTACTTGCAAGACGAAACAAATACTCAGCATCAAATCATAGGTTTAAAGAACTCAAAATTATCGATCCCAAAAACGAGTCTTATGAGAACTGGTATAAATCAAACAAGAAAAAGATTTTTGATAACATATTAAGTTTGTGGGAAAATATTATAATGATTATCACCGTTTTTACAGCTTTTTTCGGTCATAACATTTTTGGAAATACTAATGTAATAATTCTAATAATTGTTTTTGTGCTATTTGTTGGAACATTCTTCTATAAACTTGTTCTTAGAAAAAAGGCTACAAAATGAAATGATTAACCTGTTATCATAACACGAAAATACTAACCAACAAACAATTGAGATAACATTTGATATGGACCAAATTAGAACAGAATTGTATAAAATTGACATGAATAACCCTGAGGATATTCTGAAATTTTACCAGAAACATGTGCAGTATTATGAGAACTTAAATAAAGCAATTGATAGAATGACAATTGAAGAATTCATAGTTGTAAAACAAAAATACTGTATAGCATTAGAAACAAAGAATAAGTACAGTGAAGCAATCATTATTTTGCAAAAGGTTTACATATTACTTGACAGATTGAAAAACAAATCTAGTAAATATTACAATTCTCTCTACGAAAAAACTTTGTTTTGGGAGGGAATATTTTTAGGCAGACAAAACAAGTACACCGAATCAAATGAAATATTCAAAAAACTAATACTTCTTGATCCAAAAAACGAAAGGTATCAAGATTGGTATTTAACAAACAAGGAATGTTTGATAAAAAATAAAATCGATATTATGGAGTATCTATTTTCAGCTTCATTTTTTATTACAGTTATATGGGGAGACAAATTGTTTGATTCAACAATATTTTATGTCAAATTAATTGTAATTGCTCTATTGATTAGTATAGTAACTATCAAACAACTATACAGGAAAATGATTAAAATGCCGGAGTCAGAAAAGCCAGGGACGTAAGAACCCAATTAGGAAAATAAGAGCTAATTTATCTCGGTTTAGAAGACGATAATTACACTAGTTCAAGTTTGATCAAAATAAAAACACGAACTGGAAATGTGAGACATGGACTGTTAATGAGATAAGTTTGATACAGAACAAGTCTATTAAAGAATACAATTTTAACTGGATTAGAAAATAATTGTTTGTGAAAACAGCAAACATCGGAATTTAAATTATGCTAAATTTATACCCTACACCATGAAACGCATCTATGAAATAAGCATTATCTTTATTGTTCTGACAGTCATTATTTCATGTAATAAGTTGCCTAAAGAAGGTCATACCTGTAATCTGACTGTAATTTGTGACAGCACATTTAATGAACATATTTATGAAAATGTTTATTTAATTTCGAATAGTGATACAATATATGTAAAAGGGAGAAATTACAGACAAGGGAAAAAAGGTATAAAAATTAAACTGGATAGTTTACCTTCAAAGGAATATATTTTATGTTTAGAGAATATGTTTAGAGAAGTGCAGAGTCAAAAAGTAAATCTGATGAATGATACTGTGATTTCAATAAGCAATCGGCATAGGTATGAAAACATTAAGATTATTCCACTTGCAGACCTTGAAAATGCAGATACTATAAAATTTATTTATTCATTAAGTGGTTGTATTTCTCATGTAGAATCATTTAATCTTATAAGGAAGGATAGTTACTATTTATTTGAGCCGATAAGGATTCAATCTGGGAACCGTTTAATGCTTACACGATACGTTTCAAAAACCGTTTCTAATAAAATTGTAAATGGATTGTTTGATTTAGAGTTGAATTCAAGAAAGTATATGATATCAATAAGGAATAAAACTCCATGGCAGACGAACAGAGTAGAATATTATATTCTTGTTAACAAAAGAATATTCATGTTCGATGATGAAAATCGGTGTTGTGAGGAATATACTAAATTTGAAAAAATATATATTGACAAAAAAAAATGATGATTAACCAGCGAAGCACATTCTAAACCAAAATATAATGAGCATAAATATCATAGTGTATAATTTATTTTCGAAAGGTATTGTGAATTAAAAGTCATTGAGAAGTTTTGTTTTGAAATTGAGTAAAATTACTCAGTACATTGAGCAAAAAGTAAGATTAGGAATAATCACATTTATTTAGGACGAATTACAGAAAGATTTGAAGAGGAGAAGCAATCGATTTTTATTCGATTTATAGGAACACACGAAGCATATGAAAAAATAAATGCAAACACAATTTGACAGTAAACAGTTATCAGCAACTAAAATCTTGTTAAGTATTACAGGATTCAACAATTAAACTACATTACCCAATGAACATATATCTAATAAAAACAGAATCGGATTACCGAAATGGATTGGAAAGGCTTGACGTCATTTTTGATGCAGTTACAGGCACCTCTGAAAGCGATGAAGCTGATGTGCTTGCCTTATTGATTGATGAACATGAAAAAAAAGCATTACCGGATTGAAGCACCCGATCCTATTGAAGCGATTAAAATCAGAATGGAAGAAATGAACTTAAGACAAATTGATTTAGTGTCTGAAATTGGAGGAGCCATCCGTGTTTCAGAAGTGCTGAATCGAAAACGCAAATTGACTGTAGATATGATTCTCAAACTTACCACCAGATTAAATCTTTCACCGGGCATTTTACAATTGACTGCTAAATAATCAATCCGTCGAGGAGTATGATTCGAAGATGATTATATGTGAAAAATGCATCTATTAAACTAGAATTTGCAAACCATATTTATAATATAGTCCGGTTAAATGCTTTCATAATGATCAAAATGATTGTTTTTTAGAGGTATGTATTACAATCATGATAAAAAAAACATAAACAGCGTGTTGGTTCATATCTTTTTATAGAAATTAGTTGATAGAATTTCATATTATTTAAAAAATTCAGTACATTTGCTAAATAATTGCCAGTTTCACATCCTAAAAAACGAATAATATGAAATTCATTGTTTCAAGCACAGAACTTTTGAGCCACCTGCAAGCCATAAGCCGTGTCATAAACAACAAGAACTCACTGCCCATATTAGATAATTTTTTACTTCATCTTGAAGGAAAAACACTTACTATGACTGCTTCGGACATTGAGACAACGTTGATCACTTCAATGGAAGTCGATACGGCCGACGGAGAGGGTAAAGTAGCTGTTGCTTCCAGACTGCTGCTCGATACATTACGGGAGTTTTCGGAGCAACCCCTTACATTTACTATAAACGATTCGAACCTGGCAATGGTCATCACATCAGCAAACGGATCGTATAATTTTATCGGACAAAATGGTGATGAATACCCTCGCTTACCACAATTACAGGAAGATGCACGTACATTGTCTTTGCCGATACCAACACTTTTAAACGGAATTTCAAAGACATTGTTTTGTACAGCAGATGATGAATTGCGCCCGGTAATGAATGGTGTATATTTCGATATTACTTCAGAGAGTCTGACCTTGGTCGCTACCGATGCACATAAATTAGTACGTTATAAAACTACATATACCACAGCTTCTGTCCAGGGAGAAGAACTTGCGAATTTTATTTTACCTAAGAAGCCGGCGAATATGCTGAAGAATATTCTTCCTAAAGAAAACGGGGAGGTAGAAATCAACTTCGACGCGAAGAATGCACACTTTAAACTGGCTAATTATACCATGATTTGTCGTCAGGTAGAAGGTCGTTTTCCAAATTACAACGGAGTTATTCCAAAAGGAAATCCTTATAAAATTATCATTGACAGGGTTACTTTGCTAAATGCATTAAAACGCGTCTCCGTTTTTGCAAACCAGGCAAGCAATTTAGTCAAGTTGGATTTCTCTGCCAATCAGATTCATATTTCGGCTCAGGATATAGATTTTTCCATATCAGCGGAAGAAATAATCAGTTGCCAGTTTGAAGGTGATCCGATCAAAATCGGATTTAAATCTTCATTCCTGATTGAGATATTGGGGAACATTACAGTAACCGATATTATTCTTGAATTGTCCGATGCTTCAAGGGCCGGTCTGATTTTACCATTTGAAAATGAACCAAACGAAGAAATTCTTATGTTGTTAATGCCAATGTTGCTTAACGATTGAACTTTAATAAGCCTAAAATTCAAGGTCTAAGGTCGCAAGTCTTTAGACCTTTTTAATCTGTATATTTTTTTAAATTTCCAACAATAATCAGTTATGAATGCAAAAAGGACTCTGAACGAGTACTTTTGAACTTAGTCAATAAAAAAAATGAAACTTCAACTTAAAAATCCTATTGTTTTTTTCGATCTTGAAACTACCGGTACCAATATCGTTTCTGACAGAATTATAGAAATATCGTATCATAAAGTTTCGCCAAACGGACGTGAGGAAACGAAAACGATACGGATCAATCCGGAGATGAAAATACCGAAAAGTTCAACGGACATTCATGGAATTACTGATGAGGATGTTGCCGATTGTCCTACTTTCAAAACTGTTGCAAAAGAAATTGTACGGGATATTGAGGGATGTGATCTGGCAGGATATAATTCCAACCGTTTTGACATTCCGCTTTTAGCTGAAGAATTGCTTCGTGCAGATGTTGACATTGATTTAATGAAACGAAAATTCGTAGATGTTCAGGTTGTATTTCATAAAATGGAACAACGCACGTTGAGTGCCGCTTACAAGTTCTATTGCGATAAAGATCTGGTTGGCGCCCATGGTGCTGAAGCCGATACATTAGCGACATACGAAGTGCTAATGGCACAACTGGACCGTTATCCGGAGTTGAAAAACGATATTGATTTTCTTTCTAAATTTACTACACAAAACAACAATGTTGACTTTGCAGGACGACTTATATTCAATGATAAAGGGGAAGAAATAATAAACTTTGGGAAATATAAAGGCCAGAAAGTAACCGATGTGTTGAAAACCGACATGGGATATTATGGCTGGATGATGAATAGTGATTTTTCGCTTCACACAAAAAAAGTACTGACAAATATCAAATTGCGAAATTTTAATAAGCAATAAATCACCGGATGAAAAACAACAAAGAACGGGTGACAGCTATTAACTTTCACCCGTTTTTTAGCTGGAAATGATTTTGCGGTTTAAACGAATAATTAAGCAGCAGGTAAAATTCAAAACAGAACAAACTTAAATCTCTCAGAACTATACTATGTTAAGATTTTAAAGGACTGTATTTTAGTTGAAGCATAATAGTATTTTTTGATATTAAATATTCGTTTTTTTTAAGCGTTTGTAATTCTTTTGGCACGGTCATTGTTGCGATTCTATTTGCTTTAAAAGATATTCATATCCCATGAAAATTTTCAAAATTGTTTTGTCTGTTCTTTTTCTTTTGACAATGGTATTGCCCATCCACAGTCAGGAGAATTCTGCCATCCCCAAAAGGACTCCGGAGCAAGAGGCATCTAAACAGACAGAGAAGCTTCAACAGGAATTGAATCTTAATCAGGAACAGGCAAATCATTTATACGAAATAAACTTACGCTATGCCCGCGAACGACAGATTTCGAATAAGAGAAGCGAAGCATTGGAGAGGATGAAGAACAAGAATGCAGAGATTAAACAGATATTAAGCCCCGAACAAAACGACAGGTTACAATCAAAACGTTATGAAAGGACTTATCTTGAAACAAATACATTAAACCATAATCAGTCAAAGAATTCTTCCGGGTTCAGACCCTCTTCCAATTTACGGACCAATCAAACAAATCGTATCCCGACCTCACCGGAAATGAATATCCGCAATAATTTCCGGCCTGTGAATCCTAATTTTCATCCCCGGTCAGTCCCTGATCAAAATACGAGAAGAACTACAACAACATTTCCATCATCAAATCAGAGTCAACGGAATTCATCTTCGTCACGTTCCACTTCAGGAGCTTCTCCCGGCACGAACAGAAGAAATGAACCAACAGCACCTCAACATAACAACTCATCAAATACGCGCACCCAGACGCCAGCCTACAGTCCATCCAGATCAGTAGCACCAGCCAATCCAAACAGAAAGTAATTTATGGCTAACCCGTATTTTAGTTTCAAACAATTTACTGTTAATCATGATCGGTGTGCCATGAAAGTTGGGATTGATGGCGTACTGTTGGGAGTATGGTCGGATGTTGGGGATTCAAAACACATACTTGATATAGGGACCGGTACAGGATTAATTGCTTTAATGCTTGCCCAACGCAGCAGTTCACTTATTGATGCGATCGAGATTGATAAAGATGCCGTAGAACAGGCCATAGAGAATGTAGGACGTTCGCCCTGGACAAACCGTATTAAAGTACAGGAAATATCACTTCAACGATTTGCTGAAATTACACCTCATCGGTATGATTTGATTGTATCGAATCCACCTTATTTTGTAAATTCATTGAAAACTCCATCATTGAATCGTACCACAGCAAGACATACCGACACATTAACACACGAAGAATTAATTGTAAATGCAATGGCTTTGCTGAAACCAACAGGAAGGATTTGCATCATACTGCCTGTCAACGAAGCAGCCCTATGTAAATCATTTGCACTTACAAATGAGTTATATTGTATCAGGGAGGTTAAAGTTATCCCTAAACCAAATGCGGAAGCCAAACGGATATTGATGGAATTCAGTTTACAATTCAGCCCTCTAAAACTTGCAGAACTGGTTATTGAATCGAATGAACGGCATCATTATTCAGACGAATTCAGTGAGCTGGCTAAAGAATTTTACCTTAAGTTATAGGGCGAAACAAAACCACCGGAGAATAGATATAAAATACTATACTCCGGTGGAAATTTATTAAATGAGTTGACCTTTTATAATAAAGCCTCAACTTTGGTTGCTAACACTGCTTTTTGGGTAGCTCCTACCTGTTTGTCTACCAACAAACCATCTTTGAAGAATAAAATAGTAGGGATATTACGAATACCATAAGTTTCAGGTGTTTCGGTATTATCATCCACATTCATTTTCCCGATTTGCACTCTACCTTCGTATTCCTTTGCTAATTCTTCTACCACCGGACCGACCATACGGCAAGGACCGCACCACTCTGCCCAAAAATCAATTACAACCGGTTTTCCACTGTTAATAATGTCTTTGATGTTTTCATCTGTGAACTCTGCTGTCATATTATTTAGTTTTTTAAATGTTTTGTTGAAATTAATAGTAAAACAGTTGCCTGTTTAAATAGTTCTAGTTATAAATTGAATATGCCTATTTAAAAAATCTATTTATATAAAAATCAAGAACCAAGAGCCAAGACAGAATATACAGTCGTTGAAAGATTTGCAAATTATTATGCCAGATTAATTTACTCTTTGTATATATAATATTCATCTTAGGTGCTTTCGAATAAGAGTCCGAATAAATAAAGCCATTGCTTTGTTTATCTTATTTAGTCACTTAGTTTTGTTACGTGTCAAACCGTAAGATCCCGCTCCGAAAGCAATCGGGGGCTATCAAAGGGTTAGACGTTGATATTTATTTTTTTGTTGATTCATTTTATTGTACCTGAAAATCAAGCATTCCTTTGCTTTGAGAATGTTTAAGAGAGTGATATACCCTTTTATTGATCTCAATCCTGTGTTGACGTGCAAAAAGCAATACTTTATTTGGAGAATTCTCATCGACAACCTGAATATACAGGTTCACATTCCCTTTGTTTTTCACAACCAAGTCGGTTAGTTCAACTGCAAAATCATCTGACATTTGTTGAACAGGAATAGTAAGTGTCAATGTATTAATCAATTTGTCTTTTATATCAGAAAATACTTCAATCTTTTGTATTTTAAGCTCCAGTTCCTTTGGGATATTCGGGTTGACAGGTTCTGCTTTTTTATATTTGAAATCTGCACCCCTTTCCTGAACTACAGCATTTACAAACAGATACAAATCTTTGATCATGTATTTACCGAATTCGATATAATTCTTTCCAAACAACGGGAACTCAAATGCCCCTACATAATCTTCAAGGGTAAAAATACCATATGGATTCCCTGCTTTAGAGGTACCATGCCTGAAGTTTGTGACCATTCCTCCTATCTTCAAAGATTTACCCTGCAAAGGTATCAAATCTTTTAAATCAACTGTTGTTGTATTGCAGATATGATTTATTTCAAATTCGAATTCATCAAGCGGGTGAGCTGAAAGGTACATCCCAATCAAATCACGTTCTTTGTTTAGCCGTTCAAGAGGTGACCATTCCTGAGCATACGGTATTTCGGGCTTTGTGATTTCAACAGTATCCAATCCTCCAAACAAGGAATTGCGAATCATGGCTACATCGGTCTGGTACTTATTTCCATAACGCAACACAGACTCGAGCACCAGTTCCCCTTTGCTGTTTTCAACAAAAAGCTGTTCACGGCGGATATCAGGGAAACTATCAAACGCGCCCGAAAGAGCAAGGCTTTCGACAGCACGTTTATTACAGGCATTGAGATTAACACGTTCGATTAAGTCGAACATGCCTTTATATTTTCCATTTGCTTTACGTTCGTTTACAATGGCTTCAACAGCCCCTTCGCCGACACCTTTTACACCACCCAGTCCAAATCGTATATTTCCATCCACGTTAACCGTAAAAGTCAAATCACTTTCATTTACATCGGGACCCATAACCTGCATTCCGAGGTTTTTACACTCGTCCATGAATTTACCGACTTCAGTAATATCATCCTTATTGCGGGTTAAGTTGGCAGCCATAAATTCTGCCGGATAATTTGCTTTCAGGTAAGCAGTCTGGTAAGCAATCCACGAATAACATGTAGCATGCGATTTGTTGAATGCATATTTTGCAAATTCCGACCAGTCGCTCCAGATTTGTTCCAGCTTTTCAACCGGACCGTATCCGTTATTCTTACAACCCTCCATGAATTTCACTTTGAGGTGCTCCATCTTTTCGACGAGCTTTTTCCCCATAGCTTTACGCAATTCATCCGATTGTCCCCTTGTAAAACCGGCTAAATCACGGCTCAGGAGCATGACCTGTTCCTGATAAACAGTGATTCCGTAGGTGTCATGTAAACGCTTTTCCATGATTGGGAAAGGGTATTCAATCGTTTCACGTCCGTGTTTACGGTTAATAAACTGAGGGATATACTGCATTGGACCCGGACGGTACAAGGCATTCATAGCAATCAGATCTTCGAACTGAGTAGGCTTCAGGTTGATAAGATGCTTCTGCATTCCGGCCGATTCAAACTGAAATGTTCCGACTGTCATCCCTTTACTAAACAGTTCGTATGTTTTAGCATCATCAATAGGAATTGTTTCAAGGTCTAGGTCTATTCCTTTTGACTTTTTTATATTCGACAACGCTTCTTTTATGATAGACAGGGTTTTCAGCCCCAGGAAGTCCATCTTAATCAATCCTATTTCTTCAATAACCGACCCTTCATACTGAGTAACCAGCATTTCCTCGTTGGTTTCCTTGTCAATAGCAGTGCTCAGTGGCACCAGGTACGTCAGATCAGCCGCACCGATAATGACCCCACAGGCATGAACCCCTGTTTGACGGACAGTACCTTCGAGCATTTCGGCATAACGAAGTGTACTCGAAAGGTTCTGGTCGGAAGAGTTACGGGCAGCCTGTAATTCAGGGACATATTTTAAGCAGTTTGCAATTGTAATCTTGGGTGACTTCCCATCGGATCCTTCGGGGAATTTATCAGGGATCAGTTTAGTCAGCCTGTCAGCTTCGGCGAGTGGTAACTTTTGAACACGTGCTACGTCCTTGATGGATGATTTGGTAGCCATTGTACCGTAAGTGATGATATGGGCCACCCTTTCGCGTCCGTACTTCTCTGTCACCCAGCGCAACACCTGGCCACGGCCATCATCATCAAAGTCAATATCAATATCGGGCATTGAGATACGGTCCGGATTGAGGAAACGTTCGAACAGCAAATCATATTTCAACGGATCAATATCAGTGATCTTAAGGCAATACGCTACCACTGAACCGGCAGCAGAACCACGACCAGGTCCGACAGCGACTTTCATTTCACGGGCTGCATTGATAAAATCCTGCACAATAAGGAAGTATCCCGGGAAACCCATCGTCTTCATGACGTGTAATTCAAAGTCAATGCGTTCCATAATTTCCGCATCGATATTATCCCCGTAACGTTGTTTAGCCCCTTCGAGAGTCAATTCGCCCAGATAATCAGCTTCCAGTTTTACCCTGACAGCCTTTTCATATCCCCCTAACCTGTCGAATCCGTCGCCAAATTCTTCCCGCAACATTTCTTCAGTATATTTACTGCGATACTGATCTTCAGTGGCAAAACTTTCGGGAATGGGGAATATGGGCATCATGGCATTGGAATCAATGTCATAAAACTCAATCTTATTCGCTATTTCGAGTGTATTTTCGAGAGCTTCAGGGATATCGGCAAAGATCAATCCCATTTGGTCGGGGGTTTTAAGCCATTCCTGTTTCGTGTACCTCATCCGGTTCGGATCATCTAAATCTTTTCCGGTACTAAGACATATTAACCGTTCGTGTGCTTCGCCGTGTTCTTCTTCCACAAAGTGGACATCATTGCTGGCAATAAGTTTAGTATTGGTTTTACGCGCCAGTCTAATCAGCTCCGCATTTTGAATCTGTTGTTTTTCATAGGTTGAATAGTCAGCGTTTGGTTTATCCGTTTTGTGACGTTGAAGTTCAATGTAATAATCGTCACCAAAAACGCCTTTATACCACATAATGGCTTTCTCGGCTTCTTCCAGATCACCTTTTTCAATTTTTTTATGTATTTCACCACCCAGGCATGCCGATGATACAATGAGCCCTTCACTGTATTTTTCGAGTAATTCATGATCAATGCGGGGGCGGTAATACATCCCGTCAATCCAGGATGTAGAAACGAGTTTACACAGATTCCGGTATCCTGTTTTATTTTTGGCAAGTATGATCAAATGGTACCCACTACGATCTTCAGAGCCATCCTTTGAAAGGAGTCCTCGATGAGCAACATACGCTTCGCATCCAAAAATCGGTTTGAATATCTTTTGCTTATTTTCTTCAATTTGCTTTAGTAGCCCTGCCTTTTCGTCTTCCGGGATTCCTTCTTTTTTAAGTTGATTGGTGAGAGTTGAAATTTTATCTTTTATCTTCCCGTTTTTCTTTTTTGTATAATTAAAAAATTCCTTGATTCCATACATGCATCCGTGATCGGTAAGTGCCAGAGCATGCATACCATTCTTAGAAGCTTTGTCCACCAGCCCAGAAATGGTGGACATGCCATCCAGAACCGAATAATGGGAGTGAACGTGAAGATGAACAAAAGAATCCATGATAAGTGTTTGTTTACAGGTTGATTATACATCCGTGAGAGGGAGTATATTTTGGTTGCTAAAGATACAGCAAATTTTGAAAGGAGGAGAGTAAAAAGTCATGAAGTTATCCACAAATTTAAATTTAGAGGAATAGAAAACCGGAAGAAACTGATGAAAAGCAGGTTGCATTAAAACAGAATTGTCAAACAAAGAAAGCCGTCAATCTCGTTTTATTTTCGTTCTTAATTTCTGCTATAGATTATCAAAATACAGCAGAAAGCAGTTTTTACATATTCGACCAGCAGTGGGTTGAAATTCAGACTTCCTGACTTCCCGTAAATTTTGTTATCGTTACTTATTTCTAATAACAGAGTTGAAGTGTTCCAAAAATAAGCGAATAAGGGATGGTTTTGGGCGTTTGCTTTTCTACTAAGGAACTGTTAGAGATTAACATGCTCATTTAAATATTACCATTAGCTTATAATTAAGCTATTACTATTCAAAACTGAGTACTTTATAAGTTGATAATTCCTAAGTCCCCACGATAAGAAATCGAACATTAATAAAAATAACTACGATAGGCTGAAAAATGCAATTAATAAGGGAATAAGGGTGGTGTTGAGGTAGTCAGGATTTCTACTAAGGGTAAAAAAGAAGAAAAAGAAGGTTATTTAATATTACACAACAAATTGATAATTAGGAATTTGTAATTAGATATATAGTAGGGGCAAAAACAAAAATAAGGTTTTAAAAAAAAGATGAATTCAGACTTCCTGACTGCGAGAAAATTTAGTTGTCGTTATTTATTTCAAACATACAGCAAAAATAATTTCATTCTTATTACAATCAAATTATTACAGATTAATTAAGACAACTATGCGATATGGAAGACCGTCAAATAAAGGATATTTGCATTCTATCTTTCGGTTTTCTATTATGAGATCAGTAAGTCTGAAATCAGGTTTGGTTTCGATCTGAACCTTTATTTTACTTACAAAATGACTCAATTGAATTTAAAGTTCCATTGAAGGAATACAGAGTGCTTACCGAAGTGATCCTAAGGTGTCACTGAACGGTCACT
>Ga0302288_1001437_pt1 | contig 15464 bp, 13 predicted proteins | sample III_Fen_N1_1_FD_194549 | JGI IMG/M metagenome (GOLD analysis project Ga0302288, IMG submission 194549) | Peat permafrost microbial communities from Stordalen Mire near Abisko, Sweden - III_Fen_N1_1 | ecosystem: Environmental > Terrestrial > Soil > Wetlands > Permafrost | place: Sweden: Abisko...
CATCTAAATGGTATCGTCATGAAATTCGAGTTATTAAAATGAAAAAATCAATATACTCATATAGAGATGCTCAGGGATTTAGAAAAGGAAATAACGAAAAATTAAATGTTATTCCAATTGATGCATACATTTATCATTATGGCTGGATTAAAGATCCCAAAGCAATGCAAAGAAAACAAGAAACATTTCACAAATTGTATCATGATGATAACTGGATTGAACAGAATGTTTTAAAAGCCAATGAATTTGATTACGAAAAACATGTTTCTGTATTAAAATATTTTGATGGTGATCATCCTCAAGTAATTAAGAATAGAATTTCTCAAAAAAATTGGAAATTTGATATTGATATTACCCGTAATAAACTTTCCTTAAAAGATAAATCTAAAAATATTTTAAGAAAATACTTCAATATTAATTTAGGATATAAAAATTATAGAATAGTAAAACAATTCTAATTCTTAATTTTTTAATACTTTTTAAAGTAAGAATCTTTAGTATTTAATTTCAATCTCTTATCGTTTTTATTCATAATTAATAGGCTTTAGAAATAAATCTAACAATTCAATATTACAATAGATTATTGACAATTAATCAACTTACAATTTTTATAAATAATCTATTCTTTTATTTCAATTTGTAACAAATAGTATAATTTTTTATATTGTACTGTTAAAACACCTCACAATAGCTAAAAATTGACTTTTTAAGTAAATAACCTATTTTTTAGTAGGGGTTCCTTGTATTTGTTATATATTTTTTGAAAAAAACTATATTTTGAAAAGATTGAAATCAAATAAATAGTATATTTGTTCTCGAAAATTAAAATAAATACAAAATATATAAACTATTTAAATTTATTAATTATGTCACAATTAAGATTTAAAGCTTTAGAGAAACTTTTCGACAGAAAACCAAACTATGTTGCGGCTCCTGGAACAAAAGTATCTGATTATTATGGTGAGTTAGTTTTTACTGATGAGAAAATGAAAAAATTCTTATCAAAAGAAGCATACAAACACATTAAAGAATGCATAGGAAAAGGTACTAAAATAGACCTTAGAATTGCCGATCAAATAGCAGCAGGTATGAAAGCTTGGGCTATTGAGAAAGGTTGTACTCATTACACACATTGGTTCCAACCATTAACTGAAGCAACTGCTGAGAAACATGATGCATTCATGGATATCACACCAAGTGGTGAAGCTTTTGAAAGTTTTGGTGGTGGAAATCTTGCACAACAAGAACCTGATGCTTCTAGTTTCCCAAGTGGTGGTATTCGTGCTACTTTCGAAGCTCGTGGTTATACAGCTTGGGATCCTTCATCTCCAGCATTTATCATCAACAATACTCTTTGTATTCCAACTATCTTCATTTCATTTACTGGTGAAGCTCTTGACTACAAAATGCCTTTATTAAAAGCTTTACATGCAGTTGACAAAGCAGCTATCGACGTTATTACTAGTTATTTCGATAAAGATGCTAAAAAAGTACAAGCTAATTTAGGATGGGAACAAGAATATTTCTTAATTGATGAAGCTCTATTCAATGCTCGTCCAGACCTTATGATTTGTGACCGTACATTAATGGGACATACATCAGCTAAAGATCAACAATTAGAAGATCATTATTTTGCTTCAATTCCAGACCGTGTTGCTTGTTTTATGAAACATGTTGAATACGAAGCTCATAAATTAGGTATTCCAATCAAAACACGTCATAACGAAGTTGCGCCAAATCAATTTGAGTTTGCTCCAATTTTCGAAGAATGTAACTTAGCTTGTGATCATAATCTATTATTAATGGATTTAATGAGAAATACTGCTCGCTTACATAACTTCCGTGTTATATTACACGAAAAACCATTTAAAGGAATCAACGGATCAGGAAAACATAATAACTGGTCACTTTGTACTGATAATGGCATCAACTGTTATGCTCCAGGAAAAACTCCACGCGAGAACTTATTATTCTTAACTTTTGTTGTTAATACTTTAGTTGCATTAAAAGATAATCAAGATTTACTTCGTGCAAGTATCCTTACGGTAAACAATGAACACCGTCTTGGCGCAAACGAAGCACCACCATCAATTATTTCTGCATTCTTAGGAACTGAAGTAACTGCAATGTTAGATGAAATCGAATCGAAAGTTTCTGACAAAGTAATGAGTGCAAAAGATAAATCGGAGTTAAAATTAAACATCGGCAAAATTCCTCAAGTATTACTTGACAATACCGATCGTAACCGTACTTCTCCCTTTGCATTCACTGGAAACCGTTTTGAATTCCGTGCCGTTGGATCAAGTGCAAACTCTGCAGCTGCTATGATTGCCCTTAACTCAATTGTTGCAAGTCAATTAAATGCTTTCAAAGTTGAAGTTGATGCTTTAATCAAAAAAGGAACGAAAAAAGACGAAGCTATCCTTAAAGTTTTACGCAAATTAATTACCTATGCTAAACCAATTATCTTCAACGGTAACGGTTATAGTCAAGAGTGGGTTGAAGAAGCAGCAAAACGTGGATTAACAAATGTTAAATCTACTCCAGAAGCTCTTCAAGCATTCATTACGCCTCATACAGTTAAAATGTTTGAAGGAATTAAGGTCCTTTCAAAACGTGAATTAGAATCGCGTTATGAAATTAAAAACGAAATGTATGTTAAAAAACTACAAATCGAATCTCGTGTTCTTGGTGATTTAGCAATAAATCATATTATTCCAACAGCTATTAAATATCAAGCAGTTCTTATCAATAATGTAACGGGATTAAAAGCTATACTTGGTTCTGATTTCGAAAAAGTTGCTGGTGATGAAATCTTAATGATAAAAGAAATTGCTTCACATACAGCTGCAATTCGTACTAAAGTAGCTAAATTCCGTACAGTTCGTGCAAAAGCAAACGATATTGAACATGCTGATAAAAAAGCGTTAGAATATGCTAAGAATATTAAACCATACTTAGAAGATATTCGCACTCATATTGATGCTCTAGAAACAATCGTTGACGACGAATTATGGCCATTACCAAAATATCGTGAATTATTATTCAATAGATAATAATTGGTATTCCTAAAAATAGAAAGAGCAATCGGTAACGGTTGCTCTTTTTTATTTTAAATTATCTTGATATAAGTTATTTGGAATAAAAGCAAAAAGCTCATTCTGAAAAATCAAAATGAGCTTTTATAATATAAAAACAACTCCCCTTTAATCAATAATATTAACGTAGCTTATCCAGTTGTTCTGCAGATTAATACTTTGTTCATTACAAAGATATACAAACTCAATCAAAGTATATATTTGAATATACTTCTGATCTTTACTTTCGTCTTCTAAGTTCAATTCTTTATAAATTTCTTGAACATTTTTAAACGACATACTCTCGATTGTGTGAGCTTTAACTCGACCATCTTTAAAATGATCAATGTCGATTAGTACAATAACAACTGACATAACTTTACTTATAAGATAATTACAAACTTTTTACTATTTCCTTTATTAAGCCCGTTCCTTCATATATAAATCCAGAATATAGCTGAACTAATTTAGCTCCAGCGTCAAGCTTTTCTTTGGCATCTTCTGCCGACATTATACCTCCAACACCAATTATAGGAATTGTTCCATTTGATTTTTGATAGAGATATCGTATTACTTCTGTTGAACGATTTTTTAAAGGTTTTCCACTTAAGCCACCATTACCAATAACTTCAATTTCTGATTCTGGGTATGATAGATTTTTACGACTTATTGTAGTATTTGTTGCAACTAAACCAGCTATTTTTGTTTCATTCACAATGTCAACAATATCATCGAGTTGAGAATCTGTCAAATCGGGTGCAATTTTCAATAAAACTGGTTTTGACTTTGGTTTTGTATTGTTTAATTTTTGAAGACTATTTAACAAATGCTTCAATGGTTCTTTATCTTGCAATTCTCGTAAGTTAGGAGTATTAGGTGAACTAACATTAACTACAAAGTAATCTACATATGGATATAAAGCTTCGAAACAAGCAATATAATCGTTTACAGCATCTTCATTAGTAGTAATCTTATTTTTACCAATATTACCACCAATAATAACCTTAGTACGTTTCTTTTTAAGCATCTTAACCGTTTGCTCAACACCTAAATTATTAAAACCCATTCTATTAATTATTGCTTTATCTTTAATTAAGCGAAATAAACGAGGTTTGGGATTTCCTGGTTGAGCTTTTGGAGTAACAGTACCAATTTCTATAAATCCAAAGCCCATTGCCCCTAATATATCGAAAGCATCAGCATCTTTATCAAGTCCTGCAGCTAAACCCACTGGATTGGGAAATGTTATACCAAATACTTCAACAGGCTTTTGTGGTATTTTACAAAATAGTTTTGTTAATGCCAATCCACCTGGAATAGCTTGAAGTGTTTTCAAACTTTTAAAAATAACACCATGTGCAGTTTCTGGTTGTAATTTAAAAAGTAAAGGACGTGCAATAAATTTATACATAAATATTTTTAAATATTTGGCAAATGTATAAAACTTATTCGGGCTTATAAACGCTAAATGTTTTGTCTTTATAAAAAAGTACAATTTTTTCTATTTCTTTATTTTTTTCTCCGTGATTTGTTAAGATATCGACTATTGGCTCAGAGTAATTCTCATGCGGTTTTGAGTGATTTTCGGACATTAAAGTGCCTGTTGTTAATTCGCTTGGTTTTTCTGGCTCGATACTTTGTTCAATAATTTTGGATTCTGATTCAGTTTTGGGTACAGATAAAGTTTCAATCTCTTCTGGTGTTTGAGAAAAGAGAGAACGTTGAACCGAACCTCTTAACATTTCACCTTTACCAGTCATTAACCATTCAGGATTTATCTCTTTATACTTCATTAAAACTTTTTGAATAAACTCTAGACTTGGTTTATTCCTTTCTGAAAGTATATGTGATATTCCTGAACGCTGAACACCCAATTCATCGGCAAACTGTGAAGGACTTATGCCCAAATACAACAGTACTTTTTCAATTTTGTCTTTCATCTACGAATGTAATTTAATTACAACTGTAATATCTTATACTTTACAAATGTAATAAATATATTGTTTACTTATGTAATTTCACTTGGTTTACATATGTAACTTGCAGTATTTTGAGAAATCTCAAGTTATTTGTATTACAATTGAAATACAGGTATATAGCAAAATACATATATAATAGAAAATAGATGATGTTAAAAGATTTAAAGTACTGGTTATTAGTATATTATTTGGCTTAAATTGATCATTTATTAACTTAAATATCTAAAAGTACTGTTATTGCTTAATAAATCATTGATATAACACCATACTTTACATTGGTTATGAGGTATTTATGTGTTGTATTTACAAATGTATTTACATGTTTAAAATAAAAGAATTAATATTGTAAACAATTGAAAAAGATTACATATCTATACAAAATAGTGTGTATTACATCTGTAATATTTAAGATACAAATACATATGTAAACAAATTATTACTACATAAATACTAAATTACATTTGTAACTCGGTAACATCTGTAATATTTATTATTTTCTAAATCTAATTTTATTATTGTTTTAACTTGATAATATAAATTTCAAGTCAAATAAATATACTTTTTGATAAGTCACTGAGAATTGAAAAAATGAATCACTCCCCTAGTATATATCATTTTTTTTGATTCTCGCATCTTATGCTATTTTATACGTTTTTGATTGTTTTTACATCAAAAGATAAATTGATGTACAGAATTTGAATTTTGAATGTATATTTGAGTATATACTTTTATTATGTCAAAACAAATAATTCTTTACCGTCATGCAAAATCTAGTTGGGAAGATTTGCACATCGATGATTACGAACGTCAGTTAAATTCAAAAGGGTTAATTGATGCTGAATATATGGCATCGGTAATTGGTACTAAAATAATTTTACCCGATTTAATTCTTTGTAGTGGTGCTATTAGAACAAGGCAAACTATTGATGCATTACGAAAAAAGAATCCATTTATAGAAATTGAATATAATGACAATCTCTATTTAGCAGAATCGTTCGCTATTGAATATTTAATTTCAGAGGTTGCAAATGAGGTTGAAACGTTACTTATTTGTGGTCATAATCCAGGACTGACGGATTTCCTTAACGATAGAACAGATAATCACTTTGAAGATATCCCAACATCATGTATTATAGTCATTGAATTTAATACATACCTATGGAAGGATATTAAAAATGCCAAAGGAACCATTGTATATTTTGAATATCCGAATATGACTAATGATTCGATTTTGAAATAGCTTATTTCTTTTTCTTCAAAAGTGTCACCAACTTATCTGCTTTAGCTTTAAAGGCAGCGATATCAGCTTTATTAACAGGATCAGTAGGTGGAGATTTTACTTTTAACGGATCTACAGGTTTTCCATCTTTATAAATTCTAAAATCGAGATGTGCACCTGTTGAAAGACCTGTACTTCCTACATATGCAATAATTTGACCTTGATGTACATGAGAGCCAAGTTTTACATTTGCAGGGAATCCTGATAAGTGCATATACGCAGATTCAAAATTACCATTATGTTTTATTCGAATAAGATTTCCTGCTCCTCCTGAATATCCTTTTTTAATGACAATTCCATCAGAAATTGTTTGAACAGGTGTTCCAACTGGAGCTTTATAGTCAACACCCCAATGAGGTCGGAAAATTCGTAAAATGGGATGAAAACGTGCTTTCGAAAAATATGAGGTTATACGTGAGAATTTTAAAGGTGCTTTAAGAAACGCCTTTTTTAAACTCTTACCATTTTCATCAAAATATCCTAATACACCTTTTTGTTCAAATGGAATTGCATAAATATCTTCACCCATATGATTGAATACAACTGCTTTAATTTCAGTTACCCCAACACTCATTGAATCAACAAAACTTTCATTATAAATGACTTTAAAGTGATCGCCCTTTTGTAAAGCAAAGAAATCAATAGACCATGAATAAATTTCAGATAATTCAGTAGCAAGAACAGGATTTATTTTATTTGAAGTTATACAATTCCACAATGATGATTCAATTGTGGCTGAAGCTGTTTGCTCAATTGTTCTAACCTTTTTCTGTTCAAGATAAACCTTCATTGAATCGCCAAACTCACACATTAAATATTCTATAGGCGAAATTTCATATACAAAATATTTGACTGTTCGAGCAGAATCTAAATCTAAAAATATGGCAAAAACATTACCAGCTTTCATTTTTCTTAAATCAAAAATTGGACGACTTTTCGAATCAAACTCGTTGATTTTCGTCTGACTAACTCCAAACTTTGTAAGGATTTCAGATAAATTTACATCTCTACCTACAACACTATGATATACAAAAAATGAATCGACACATATGCCATATCTATATTTCGGTATTACTTCATAAACTGAATCGGACAACGATTCTTTTCTTGTTTTACCTTTACATGATGATAATAAATTCGCACATAAACACGAGAATATCATCAATTTAGCTAATAATAAGCTATACTTATACAAACTCTTTTTCATTTGGCAAAGGTAATTCATATAATATGGGTATCCTATATTCAATAAGCTTTTTATGCGATTATTTCTTAACCATGAAGGGAATAGTTTCTCTAAAATTGAAGTATATTTGACAAGTATTTTTACAAAGATTATGAAATGAAAAGGACACTAATTTTAATTCTAAGCATCTATTTTACAACACTAAACTGCTTAGCACAAACAAAAGATTCTGTAAAAACAGATTATAAAACAGTTATAACAAAAAAGACAATAACGATAAATGGTAAAGCAATGTCTTTTACCATTGAAACTGGTTATTTAGCTTGGAAAAATGATAATGATGAGCAAAAGGCAAATGTCTTTTATACTTCATATATTAAAGATGGAGAACAAGAAGGTAAAAGACCATTAAGTTTTGCTTTTAATGGAGGACCAGGATCGTCATCATTGTGGCTTCATTTAGGATGCTTGGGACCGAAACGTATAGTTATGGATGAAACAGGAAATGCACCAGCACCTCCTTATGAACTTACTAATAATGAAAGTTCTTGGCTCGATTTGACAGATATTGTTTTTATTGACCCTGTTGGTACTGGTTTTAGTAGACCATCAAAAGGTGAAAAAGATGCTCAATTTTATGGATATAAAAATGATGTATCATCAGTTGGTGAATTCGTTCGTTTATTTTTAAATAAACAAAAACGTTGGGCTTCGCCTAAATATGTTATTGGAGAAAGTTATGGAACAACTCGTGCTTCAGGATTAAGTAAATATTTAATCGATGAACATGGTATTTATTTAAACGGTATTGTTTTAATTTCTTCGACTCTCGATTTTGAAACATTTCGTGAATTTGAACATAACGATTTAGCTTATACTTGTTACTTGCCATCAATAACAGCAACTTCTTTTTATCATAAAAAACTAGCTACAGTTCTTCAAAAAGACTTGCAAACTAGCTTAAAAAAAGTTGAATCATTTATATCAAATTACTATGTAAATGCTTTATACAAAGGTACTCTCCTATCTCAAAATGAAAAATCAAATATAGCTGATTCTCTGAGCTATTACACTGGTTTATCTAAAGCATATATTTTAAAGAGTAATCTTCGAATTCCTTCGTGGAGATACAGAAAAGAATTGCTTAACGACTCTTCATTAAGTATTGGTAGATTTGACAGTAGATTACTTATTCCAGAAACAGATGCCTTAGATGATGATTGTGCAAACGATGCAAGTTTCACAAAAATTCGAGCAGCATTTTCTACAAGCATCAACTATTATCTACGTTCTGAATTAAAATACAATAATGATTTACCTTATAATATTATAGGAAATGTATCGCCTTGGGAATATGCTAATGGTAAGTATTTGAATACAATCCCAGACTTATCTGAAGCAATGATTCAGAACCCTGATATGAAAGTTTGGATAGCTTCGGGATACTATGATTTAGCGACTCCTTTTTTCGGTGCAAGTTATGCTATTAACCATGCAAATATTCCAACTTCGCTTCGTAAAAATATTTTAACAAGTTATTATGAGGCTGGACATATGATGTATTTATATAAGCCTTGTCTTGAAAAATTAAAGACTGATGCTGTTATTTTTTTTCAAAGTAAATAACAACACACACAACAAATATGATAGGATAATTGAAATGAAATTTGGCAGATACCATTAAAAATTATTACTTTTGCCAAATAAACCATTTAAATTAAATATATATATGTCACAATTTAGCGAAGTAAAAAACATCGATATGACTGCAAATCCAGCTCCACTGGGATTAGCAGGTTTTGGATTAACTACTATGTTATTAAATATTCACAATGCTGGGTTTTTTGAATTAAATACCATGATTGTTGCTATGGGAATTTTTTATGGTGGTATAGCACAAGTTATTACTGGTATAATGGAATGGAAAAAGAATAATACTTTCGGAACAGTTGCTTTTTCTAGTTATGGATTCTTTTGGTTATCGTTAGTAGCAATTTGGTTATTACCAGCTGGCGAAAAAGTAAAAGCAAGTAGCCCTCAATCTATGGCAGCTTATTTAGGTCTATGGGGATTATTTTCAACATTCTTATTTATAGCAACATTTAAAGCTTCTCGTGCATTACGTGTAGTGTTTGGATTAGTTGTAGTATTATTCCTACTTTTAACTCTAGCTTATGCATTCCATGGCAATGAAGAACTTTCACACACATTACATACAATGGCTGGTTTTGAAGGTATACTTTGCGGATTTTCAGCATTATATACAGGAATGGCTCAAGTAATAAATGAAATGTATAAAAAGACAGTTTTACCTCTGTAATCGGTAAAAAATAAATAACTTTAAAGCTGGAAATATTCCGGCTTTTTTTATGACCTATAATTAAAAAAATGATAGAAATAGATAAGACAATTGTTAGTCTCGATGTTGTTACAAAACGTTTTGTTTGCGATTTAACCAAATGTAAAGGTGCATGTTGTATTGAAGGTGATGGTGGTGCACCTCTTGAGGATTCTGAAATAGAGCAAATATTTAATTATATTGAAGTTATATCGCCTTACTTAACGGAAACAAGTAGGCAAACTATTGCAGAAAAAGGACTATTTGAAGTTGATGATGATGGCGATAAATTAACCGTTTTAAACCCAGGACTTGAATGCGCTTATTCAATAGTTGAAAATGGGATTATGTTTTGTGGAATTGAAAAAGCATTTAATGAAGGTAAAATTCCATTTCGTAAACCAATATCCTGTTACCTGTATCCTGTACGATTAACAAAGTATACTCAGTTTGAAGCAGTAAATTACCACAAATGGAATATCTGTCAGTGTGCCAGAGAGAAAGGTCGTAAAGAAAATGTAAAAGTTTACGAATTTTTAAAAGTCCCACTTATCGAAAAATTTGGACAAGAATGGTACGATGTGCTCGATTCGGTTGTAAAAGAAAACAATGGATTTGAGAACGAACGCTAGTTTTCATTAAGTACCCGACCTGCTCTGAAATATGTTTTTTTGTAATATGGTAATTCAAGACTTGCAATTTCAACTCCATTTGAAGTTGAAGCATGTACAAATAATCCATCTTTAAGGTATATTCCAACATGCGATACTCGATGATGTTCTGTTTTAAAAAATAACAAATCACCTTCTTTTAATTCAGATAATTTCTTAACACGTTCACCTTCTTTTACCATAGCACGGGAACCATGTATTAAATCCATATTATAGACTTCTTTATATATTGATTGAACAAAACCAGAACAATCTGTACCCGATTTTGAATTACAACCACTTTTATATGGAGTTCCAAGCCATTCTTCAATTTTTTCTTGTAAAACTTCGTTTTTAAGTTCACACAAGAAATATTGATAACCATTTAATAGCTCAGGACTAAATGTTGAATCTAATTCCTGAGAATAACTTGAAACAGAAAAAAACACAAGAAAAAGACCAATTAAATATGCCTTATATTTTAATGACTGCATTACGAGGTTTTTCGTTTTTACTTTATTTATATTTGCCTGCAAAGATACTCACAAAATGATAAAGACTCTTAAAATCGGCATTTTTTTACTCTTTTTAGGTAATACAACTTTTGCAAGTGACTCATTATCTGTTAAAAGTCATAATAAAAAATTATACACAGTTCTAGGATCCGAAGCTGCAATTTATGCTGTTGGATATACAGGCTTAAATTATCTTTGGTATGCAGATTACCCTAGAAGTTCATTCCATTTCTTTAATGACAGTAAGGAATGGCTACAAATGGATAAATGTGGTCACAGCTATAGCACATATTGGATAGCTCGAGGAAATTATAAACTTTTTAAATGGGCAAATCTTACTGACAAACAAGCTACTTTAAGCAGCCTTGCAAGTTCATGGTTATTTATTAGCACAATTGAGGTTTTCGATGGCTTTTCGTCTGAATATGGAGCATCGCCTGAGGATTTAATTGCAAATACTGCAGGGGCAAGTTTGTTTGGATTACAACAATACTTTTGGAATGAGCAAAAAATTATTTATAAATTTTCGTATTACCCAAGTCAATATGCCAAGTTACGTCCCGATGCATTAGGAGCAACTCCAGTTGAACGATTATTGAAAGACTATAATGCTCAAATATATTGGTTATCAACCGGATTACGAACTATTACCGGAATAAAAGCTATACCTGAATGGTTGAATCTTGCAATTGGTTATGGAGCAGATGGAATGACTGGAGCTGAAAATAATAAAGGAGTTCTACCAGAAAGTAAACGGATCAGACAATTCTATATTTCGTTTGATATTAATACCGAAAAAATAAAGAGTAAAAATTCCTTTGTCAAATTTCTACTTTTAGGTTTAAATTGTATTAAAGTACCACTACCAACAATTGAGTTTAATAAGAACAATACCAAGGTATTAATACGATAATTCTATTATTTATTCTTTACTTATAATTGAGCATAAGTTCTACTATATGACAAAAAAATACCACAACATTAATGTCGTGGTATTAGATAATATTATCAATTAAATATATAAATCAGTTTAACTTAATTCAATATAATTATTCTTCAAAGCAAATTTCACTAAATCAACAGTCGACTTTAGTTCAAGCTTATTCATAATATTATTCTTATGCGATTCAACCGTGCGAATACTGATAAAGAGCTTATCTGCGATTTCTTTATTACTTAAACCAAGTGCAAAAAGTGTAATAATCTCCTTCTCGCGACGCGTTAAGTCAATTATCTTTTCTTCCTCTTTTTTAGGCGTTTGAGCACGTTTTACATAACTCTTAATTAAAATATTTGAAATCGTTTCATTAAAGTAATCTTCACCTTTTGCAATAGTATTTATTGCTGATAAAAGCTCCTTTTTTGATGTTGTTTTTGGCAAATATCCTTTTGCTCCAGCTTCAATAGCATTTACAATAAAATCCTCGCCCATGTGCATCGATAGAATCAAAATCTTAATCTCAGGTTTTGTCTCCTTCAATTCTTTTGTAAGTTCAATACCAGTCGAATCAGGTAAGTTTATATCCATCAAAATAACATCAGGACGATATGTTTCTAACTTATCCATTAATTCAGCAGCTGATGACGCTTCAGTTATTATATTGATACTTGGGTCATCATTGATGAGTGCCTTAATACCATCACGAACAATTTGATGGTCATCAACGAGTATTACTTTAATTCTTTCCATAGCTCAATGCTTCAAATTGGAATCTTAATATGTATAGTTAATCCTTTATTACTATTTGACGTAAATTCAATAGTTCCTTTCAACAATTGAACCCTTTCACGCATGTGATACAGACCATTACCTTTTACTAAAGTCGCATGATTGCCTTGAAAACCCTTACCATTGTCTTCAATAATCAAGATAAGTGTTTTATCTTCACAAAGTAACAAAATTTGTAGCAATGATGCTTCTGCGTGTTTTACTGAATTGTGAATAGCTTCTTGTATAATTCTATACAAATACATTTGAATTTTCTCATCTAAATTCTTAGGAACTGATTTATGATCAAATGTAATAGTCATTTTTGAATTTACCGAAGATTTATCGACTAAACTTCCAACTGCTGTTACAATTCCAAATTCTGCCAAACTCGATGGCATTAAATTGTTTGACATACGACGAACATCATCGATGGTACTTCCAACAAATGCTTTAGTAATTTCAATTGTTGAAGCAATTTTATCCGTATCATGTTCTTCATCAAGACTTTCAAGTCGCATTTTTATTGCAATGAGAGATTGCCCAATACCATCGTGTAACTCGCGAGAAACTCGTTTACGTTCATCTTCTTGACCATCGATAAATGAAGACAATTGCTTTTGACGCTCCATATTTAAAGCTGTTTGAGCAATCACTCTATCGGTAATATCGTGAATTACAGTACTATTAACACGTTTGCCTTCAAAAAGAATCGGGCTCTTCTTTATTTCCACATGAAAGAATGTACCATCTTTTCTAAAACAAGTTGTTTCGAATGTTAATGATTTATCAACATCAATATAATCAACTTCGTGTTCATGTAAAAAAATAATATCGGAAATATGAAGCTCCATTAATTCCTCAATACAATACTTTGTAAGAGTCGCTAAACCTTTATTTACAAGTATTGGTTTCATTAAATCGTGAATAATGATTCCGTCTTTTGTAGCCTCATAAAAACGATCAAGACGTTTCTCTCTTTCGATTATTTCACTTGTTTGTTCCTTAATACGAGTTGACATCACATTAAAACTTTCGGTCAACTCTCCTATTTCATCGGAACTTGTTACAGGTAATGTTAAACCGTATTTACCTTTTGAAACTTCGAGAACTACCTTCGTTAATTTAACAAGAGGTACAGTTATTTTATATGATATAATAAATGCAAGAAACAATACAACAATCGAAACAATTGCAATTATGGTAATAATATCGTTTCGTTGTTGTTGTACGGGATTAATCAATTCATTTAAATCGATTTCTACTAACAAAGCCCAATTTAAATCAGGAATATTAATGTAAGAATACGTACTTAAAACATCGATATTTCTATAATCCTTTTCAACAATAATTCCGCTTTTTGATTTAAATGCATCAATTGTTTGTTTTGTTTTTACCAATTTATTCATAACAGAAGTAGAGTCGAACCTTGACTTACTTCGCATGATAAAATCATTACCAACTAGATAAGATTCACCACTATAGCCCATACCTGAAAGTGAGGTATTTACAAAAATGAGTTTATTGATAGCTTCATCAGGAATTCCAAGTGACAACATTCCAACAACTGAACCTTTTGCATCAAAACATGGAATTGAAACTAAAATGACGTTAGAATTAAGTATTTTTTTATAATCGGATATTGTACTTCGTTTTAGTTTTTCAATTTTAGATAAAATAGATAAAAAAACAGCTGAATTATCACCTTTTTCAAGTTCACTTTTACTATAAATTGAGTCTTTGGAAATAAAGACGACTTTATTTGTTGATTTTGAATAATACGTTACAAACGAATAGTAATCACTCTTTAATAGAATCTTAATGATTTGTTGATTTTTGTTTTGTAACGAAGAAAATGGATTGGAATCGTATGATTTTTGCAAAAATTGTAAATCGCGCAATCTGTCATTAAAAAACATTTCAATTTGATGTTTTTTAAATTCACGAACCGATGTTAATTGATTTGAAGTTCGATCGAGAACTGCATTGTAGGAACTATTATAAATGTAAAAGCCTAAAAATACAATTGAAGTGACACATAATAAAGCAAAATAGACAACTAATTTTTCCCGAATTGATATATCGTTTTTTGCAATGCTCATTTATAACATATTAATACGCAAAAATACAATAGTTTTTTTATCACACAAAGCAAAATTATAAATATTAATAAATACACATAAGTAAATTACACATTTAAATACAAAAGCATATTTTACATTACAATTACCACATTTAACATACAATATTTATGTATTTTTGCAACGCTAAAAAAATATGTTTTTTTGTATTCCTTTTTTTTTTTTTATTGTACATTTGCCTTACAAATTAACATAAGTATTTATCATTAAAAAAGTATTGAAATGGCTAAAATGTCGCCTCAAGATTACATCGAACGTGAGAGCAAATACGGAGCTCACAACTATCATCCACTACCAGTCGTTCTTGAAAGAGGCGAAGGTGTGTTTATGTGGGATGTAAATGGCAAACGTTATTACGATTTCCTTTCTGCATATTCTGCAGTTAATCAAGGACACTGTCATCCAAAAATTGTGGATGCAATGGTTGAACAAGCAAAAAAACTAACATTAACATCGAGAGCGTTTTATAATAATATATTAGGCGAATTCGAAGAGTTTATAACCAAATATTTTGGCTACGACAAAGTTCTTCCAATGAACTCGGGAGCTGAAGCTGATGAAACAGCAATTAAACTTTGCAGAAAATGGGCT
>Ga0302288_1001439_pt1 | contig 15463 bp, 14 predicted proteins | sample III_Fen_N1_1_FD_194549 | JGI IMG/M metagenome (GOLD analysis project Ga0302288, IMG submission 194549) | Peat permafrost microbial communities from Stordalen Mire near Abisko, Sweden - III_Fen_N1_1 | ecosystem: Environmental > Terrestrial > Soil > Wetlands > Permafrost | place: Sweden: Abisko...
TATCTACGGTGTTGTGTCTGGGCTTACATTCCATAAGTGCCAACTGACTTCCCACATCATTCTTTATGTGTTTGAGTTCTTCCCGGTCATCGCTCCAGGCTATTACGTTACAATGACAACGGATAGAACAAAGTCCAAAACTGTGGGCTTCATTCAGGTACTTGTCAATCCATTCCTTATTAATTTGGTTGCTCCGACTGTATTTTGATAAGGAATGCATGTTACGTCCCATTTTCTCGAATTTCCGCAGGTTCTCGGCACTGTCATCGATAAACAGGTATTGATTGTAAATATGATTACAGGAAAGCAATAATCCAACCTGAGAAGCAAAGGATAACCGACAATCGGAACGATCTGTAGACAGTTTCTCGTATCGAATATCCGTTCCAATACTGGCAGGTAAATCATCCACATCCGATAGCGTGTGTAGGCAAAGGGTATTATCCCCAATGCGCATTTCGTCGGGTTTGATAGTCATGTCTTTGAGCGTGGTGGTATTCTCCTGTGACAGCGAAAAGTATTTCTCCACGATTCCCGCTTTGTTATCCGTTCCTACAATTTCATCGGTATTCAATCGGGTAAGGGAAATAAATCCGCCATCATTGACGATGCGTTCAAACTGTCCGACTGCTTCCAGAAATCGTTCAATGGTTTCTTTATCCCGAAACTCTTTGGGAATAATAGAACCCCTACACAAAGTCGAAAAGTTGCTTTGCATTCGAGAACGTTCCTTGGTGGTCTTAGTCAAAAACAGGTAACAAGTATGATTCAGATAAGGACGTTCATTGAAATGCCGTTCAAAGCTTCGAGAAAGAAAACTCATTTCTTCTTGTTTGATTTCCGGTTCATATTGTTCTTTGATATACCAATCCTGTTTGTGCACAATGGAATAATCGGGAAGCACCTCTACCGCTTTTGTCCACGAAGAATGAATTGCTTCGTATTCTTTTGCCGTCACTGTAAAAAGTTCGGGAAGTTCCACTTTGAAGGCAACTGTAATGTCGGCGTCCTTTGATATGATACAACCCATTTCCACTCCCCAGATGGGGAATTTGCTTTCAAGGGTTGTGGCTTTTAATGTATTTCTCATAGTTGTTTTTGATGAATGTGTTTGAATAATCGGGAAAATTTCTTGCGGTTAAGCAGGTAGTTCGGGTGATTTCGGATGGCACCCAGTTTCATAAGACCATATTCTCCGTATCTGTGATTTAGCGCAAAAGTTTGCCAGACAAGAACCGAAGATGAAATAACCCCAAAACCAATACAGAACCATTGACCGATACCGGTCATATACAGCATCACAAAGAGGACAAAGATGGTAAGCAGCCCACCGGCAAAGAGAAATAGGTACTGACTTTTCAAGCCTTTAAACTCTACTGATTTGCCGATACCCTTGTTGATTGGATACTGTGCCATGATTCTATAAGAAAAATGAACGTAACACCGTAGCTGCCACAATCAGGAAGATACAAGCTCCAAACCACGATGCCGCCGTTTTGCTGGTATCGGGGTCACCCGATGAAAATTTACCATATACTTTCACGCCACCGATTAAACCGATAACAGCCCCGATGGCATATACCAACTTGGTCGCCGGTTCGAAATAGGAAGTTATCATGGTGGTAGCCTCGGTGATACCACCCGAACCATTGCCTTGTGCTTGAAGGGATGCGTAAGCAATGAGTAGGCTTGCTGCCGTTATAAATACTTTTTTGTTAGTCATAAATATTTTTTTTTAGTTGAAAGTCCAAGAAATCTTCCTTCGACATCGCAAATGTAATGGCGATTTCAATTGTTTTTTCAATCTGTCATAGTGTGTCGTTGTTTGTCTGAACTTGGCTCAATTGCGTTGCTCTTTCTCTTGAAATGGTATGGTAAATAGTATTGTCTGAATTGAAAATGATTGGTAATTGGGTCTGAAATTAGAAGTGGGAAGTCAACGGTATTTTCGGATAAATAGGTTATACCTTTGTTCTATTACAAATAATCAGCTTTTTTGCCCTTGCTTCATTACAAACAATTGATTGTTTTGCCCTTGTTTTATTACAAACTAAATGTATCTTTGCACTGAATCAATTAATAAACATATAGTTATGATTAACAGAACCGCATTCAAGTATTTAGACCAATGGTCTGAAAGCGAAGACAGAAAGCCATTGATATTGCGTGGTGCCAGACAGGTGGGAAAAACAACCTTGGTGGTTGAGTTCTCTAAAAAATTCGATGTAATGTTGTCGCTAAACCTGGATAAGCCCGAAGATAAATTGTTGTTTGATCAATATTCAAATATCGTTGAGTTAACCGATGCGATTTACAGGCATTGCAAACAACAAAAGATACCGGGTAGAACCTTGTTATTTATAGATGAAATCCAAAATTCACCAAAGGCAGTGGCTCTACTAAGATATTTTTACGAGGAGATGAAGCAACTGCACGTCATCTGTGCAGGATCGTTGTTGGAAAGCTTGATAGACAAACATATCTCATTTCCTGTTGGTCGTGTTGAGTATTTAGCCATTCGTCCTTGTTCGTTTATAGAGTTTTTAAATGGAATTGGTGAAGATTTTGACTTGGAATTGGTGAAGGACTTAAATGTGTCAAGTGTTCATAATCGTGTAATAGCATTGTTTACTAATTTTACAATTGTCGGTGGAATGCCGGCTGCGATAAATAAGTATGCTGTAAATAGTGATGTTTTATCTGTGGATACAATCTATGAGACTTTGTTAAACGCATACATTGATGATGTGGAAAAATATGCCCGAAATGAATCAATAGCACAAATCATACGCTATATTTTAAAAAATGGATGGAATTTTGCTGCAGAGAGAATTACTTTTGAACGATTTGGTAATTCAAATTACAAATCACGTGAAGTAAGTGAGGCTTTTCGTACTATTGAGAAAGCAATGTTGTTGGAATTGGTTTATCCTGTCACAAGTGCCCAGATACCATTGCTAACATCAATGACCCACCGACCTAAACTTATTTGGTTTGACACCGGTTTAGTAAATTATATAGCAGGTGTGCGGGAAAGTCTTTTTTCGGTAACAGATGTAATGGATGCTTGGCGTGGACGCATTGCAGAACATATAGTAGCACAGGAGTTATTATCGTGGAAATGGCAAGTGTCTGCGCATCGACAATTTTGGGATCGAAATAAAACCCAATCTTCTGCTGAAGTTGATTTTGTGATTCAGTACAAAAATTGGGCTATCCCCATAGAAGTGAAATCGGGTCACAATGCGAAATTAAGATCCTTGCATCTTTATATGGAAGAGGCACCTCATGACGTAGCCGTTCGGGTCTGGTCTCAACCACTTTCGGTTGATATGGTGAAAACGCCAACAGGTAAAGAATTTAAACTGATAAATGTCCCATTATATTACGTGTGCTTGTTGGAAAAGGTATTGGAGAAATATAGCTGAGACGATTACTAGTACACAAATAGAAATGGTGGCAAATTTATTGCTCACCATTTCTATTGTACACAGACCTAAAGAAGAAACTACAGTGCTACTTATAAAAAATTGTTTATCTCGAATTTCTCAAAATCATTATTGCCACTTTCAGCAATCACTGTCTTTATTTCCAAAGCAGCCGGATTGTACTTGTTCATCATTTCAGTGACCCGTTCCTTGCCACCCTCAATTTGTGAGACCATAAGCTGGAATAGCTCCGTTTGATTCATCTGTTGAATCGTGTTTACCGCTATGAGTTCTGCTTTCTGTGAGATACCGGTTTGTTGCATGACCTGAATCAAATTTTCCATCTCATTATACCCAATGCCGGTAGCGGATTCGGTAAGCTCATCGTCCACAAAGCAATTTATATCATCTTCCTCTTCATATGATTCGGCTTCAGCGTATTCACATTCTATATCTAAAACCATTGGTTCGGGCGAGTTGGAAAATGCACTGTCCAATTCACTGTTTTCCAACATAGCCGACTTCGATATTTCATTGGACGCCTCAAATGTAATGGCGATTTCAACAGGTTTTTCAATCTGTCTCAGGCTGTCATCGTTTGTCACAATATGGCTCAATTGCGTTTTTGTTTTGCCCATCACATCGTCATCATTAAGATAAATTGGAGGTTTAATTGGTAAGTCAGCTTTCGGATAAAAGAACCTTTTTATTCGGGTTCGTCGCAGATAAAGTAGTACCCAAACGAGATACAGAATGGAGGACATTATCAATAGTTTTATCATTATTGTATCGGTTTTTTGTATTGGATTTCATACAGGTTATTGATTTCTTCTTTGTGGCTTTCCAGATGTTGGAGGATAATGTTTTCCACATAGCTACTAATGGTGGCCTTGTGTCCGCCAATCATGCTGACGACATTAAAGAGGGTCAAATGAGTCTCTCTCGAGATATAAATACTTTGCCTATCGGAAAGGTCTACTTTTCCAAAGTAGGTCTTACGATAGTCCGTTTGGGCATTTCGTTTTCTTGTGGGTGCTTCTTTAGATTTAGAATTTTCCATGCTCGGTTCATCTTCTTTGATAACCGAGAGATCATTTTCGATGGAAGTTTCTTTTTTACTGGGAAAACCCTGCGAAATCATTTCCCGCATAAAATCCTCGTCCACTTTGGGGATAGTAGTTTGCTTTGCCATGGGATTTATAGTTTGATGATGTGAGCAATTTCAATTAGTAACTCTTCAAGATGACTGCCTTTTATCAATCGTTTATCTGCAGGGAATAAGGTGGAACGAAACACGGGTTTCCGATTTCCGGATAATTCCTTGTTGTAGCGTTTGGTGTCAGGGATAAAGGTGCGAAGTAGCGGTAGTCCAAATTCATGGATGGATTTTTCATAGATTTCATACAAATCTGTTTTTTCACGGCCATCCACCTGATTCCAGAAAAGATGAAGCTCTTTCAGTCGCAAGCTTGTATTATTGACCAGCAACTCATTGACCGAAAGTGCAAAGGAAAGGCAACTTTCCAACACCAAGCGGTCTGCAATAATGGGTGTGAAAATGTAATCCATGTTTGCCAAAGATTGCAAGACCCCGACACTATTCACAGTGCCGGGCAGATCAAAAAACACCATATCAAACTTTACTTCTGAAGAGGCTAAGAAGTTGTTTGCAGATGCGATGGCATCCTCAGGGGAACAGCAAATAATCGGATAGGCTTTTTTATTCAATCGCTTGAATTGGTTATAGGCCATAAGCTTGTAATAGTCATCCAGCTCTATTTGTTGTGTGTCCCGTTTTCGCATGGCATTAATACTATGTTGGGGAAAATCGCAATCCAATACAGCCACGTTGTAACCTTTGAGGTAATGCAGGTAACTTGCCGCTAGTACGGTGAAGGTGGTTTTGCCCACTCCACCCTTTTGAGTAGAAAAGGCAACGAACAATGTTTCTTTCTTCATGTCAATCGTTTTTTATGTTTTTAATTCTGGGTTGATTTATTGCTCTAAGTCATTCCTGTTCTCAAGCATGTTTGTTTTTATGTTTTATAGTTTTCAAAAACACATACTATATTGGTGTCAAGACTTCTTGGTGTCATGGTTTCAAGAATGCATGTTGTCATGAAATCAAGTTTTCAATCTTTAAAAATATTTTTCAATCATACTTTATTTTTTGTTGTGAAGAAAGATTTCAATCAATATTTCCACAAATAAAGACATTAAACTACCCTCTTTTTCAAACTGTCTTCGTTTGGCACGCACAGTCCTACTTTGTCCTATAACCAGCTATGGTACAGTCCATAAACAGAAACTACTTTTGCGCTGTCATGAACGAAGAGAATTTCTATAGTCCCAAATGCAGTCAACAACGCTAATCACATTTGCACTTAGCAAATGGCAAGTTGTATTTTGAGCTGCTTGAAATTCTTTCAGCAGCTCAAAATGACTTGCCCTTTCAGGGGGATAAAGCACCGCCGAAGTTGGTGCTTTTGAAGAATGATTTATGGAGCAAATAGCTCAAAAGTAAAATTCCACGTATATGAATACAGAATTGAAAAAAGTACCTCGAAAAACCAAAGCAGGGAGAACTCAAAAGAGTGATCCAGCCATATTCCGTTATTCCATAAGTTTCAATGCGGTGGAACATGCAGCATTTTTGGCTCGTTTTGATGCGTCCGGAATGAAGGTAAAAGCACATTTTATCACGGCTTGCATCTTCGATAAAGCCATTCGGGTAGTCAAACTGGATAAGGGTATGATGGATTATTACATGCGACTGACAACCTTTCACTCACAGTTTCGTGCCATTGGGGTCAATTATAATCAGGCGGTGAAGTCCATAAAGTTTGCTTTTGAAGAGAAAAAAGCTCTGTATTATCTAGCTAAACTGGAAAAAGCAACCATTGAACTGGTCGTGTTGAATCGACAGATTATGGATTTGACAGCAGAATTTGAAGTGGAAACATATGGTTCAGCAAATATAGAATCAACAAAGAGTGATGCCAATTTGAAATGATAATCAAAAATGGTAGCAAAAATAAGTTCGGGTAATTCGATTTTTGGTGCATTGGCATATAATCAAATCAAGGTAGATGAGCAGCAGGCGAAAGTGATTCTTACCAACCGGATGATAGAGCCCCGGGATGAAAACTATTCGATAGGCGTTTGCACGCGTTCGTTTGAACCTTATCTGGCAGCGAATCAAAAAACGGAAAGTCCGATTTTGCATATATCACTAAATCCAGATCCGAAAGATGTTCTGACGGATGACCAACTATCGGAGATTGCCCAGGAGTACATGGAAAAACTGGGTTACGGCAACCAACCTTTTATTGTATATAAGCATGAAGATATTGACCGCCAACACTTACATATTGTATCGGTTCGGGTGGACGAGAATGGCAAGAAACTGGATCACAATTTTGAATTCCGTAAATCCATGGAGATTTGCCGGCAGATAGAACAAAAATATCATTTGATACCGGCAGATAAGAAAGAAAAGCAACCGGAACTATCCATAAAAGGGATTGCATATGGCGAAAATAATTTGAAAAATCAGATAGCAAGCGTTATTCGTCCGTTGGTGAAATCCTATCACTTCCAGACTATGGGTGAATATAAAGCTCTATTATCCTTATATCACATTGCAGTCGAAGAAATCAAAGGTAGTACTGCATATAAGATGTATAATGGCTTGGTGTATTCGGCAATAGATGAGACCGGCGAACGAATTGGAAAACCTTTCAAATCCTCGCTGTTTGGGAAAACAGTAGGATATGAAGCATTGCAACAACGAATGCTACAATCCGGTGAAATCATTAAACAGAAACAGTTGAAAAATAGAAGTAAAACCATTATAGCCACAGTTATGAAATCACCCGAAAATCGGGCTGAGTTTGAAAAACAACTGATTGTAAATGGTATCAATGTCGTATTCCGTCAAAACAATGCCGGGCGTATCTATGGAGTAACGTTTATCGACCAACAAAACAAATGCGTGCTCAATGGTTCACGATTGGGTAAAGAGTTTTCGGCAAACGTCTTTAATGAGCTTTTTACTTTGTCTAAAGAGAATAATAACAGTCAACAACAGCAACATACTAATAATAATGTTGGACACACCGACAAGCCAGATTTTAAATCTCAGAATGATGCCGATAATTCCGATGAATCTCTCAATCTGTTTAGTATGGAAACGAATAACGGAACTGATTCGGAGGAAGAAGCCTTTATTCGTAGAATGAGAAAGAAGAAAAAACGGAAAAAACCGATTTGATAACAATGCTGACGATAGATAAACTACAAGTGCAATAACTAGAAACAAAAGAATTCGAACTATAAAACTAAAACATTATGCAACAAGAAGATGATTTAAGAGGCTTAGCAAAGGTCATGGAATTTATGCGAGCCATCAGTATATTATTTGTGCTGATAAATATCTATTGGTACTGCTATGAAGCCTTTCAGCACTGGAACCTGACTATTGAAACGTTGAACAAAATCCTACTGGGTTTTCAGCGAACAGGAGGATTGTTTTCTTCTATCCTGTGGACAAAGTTGTTCGCAGTGGTTTTTCTGGCCTTGTCTTGCCTGGGCACGAAAGGAGTAAAGGAAGAGAAGATTTCCTGGACTAAAATCATAGTTCTGCTAATTGTTGGAATTCAGCTGTTCTTCCTGAATTGGTGGATACTCTCTTTACCATTAACCATACTGGCAAACGTGGCTTTTTATATTTCCACCTTGACCATGGGTTATATCTGTATGATGATGGCAGGTTTGTATATGAGTCGGCTTTTGAAGAATAGCCTGATGGACGATGTGTTCAACAACGAAAATGAAAGTTTTATGCAGGAAACACGATTAATGGAGAATGAGTATTCCGTCAATCTGCCTACCAAATTCTGGTACAAAAAGAAACAATGGGATGGCTGGATAAATATCGTCAACCCGTTTCGAGCCACCATTGTGTTAGGAACACCCGGTAGTGGTAAATCGTATGCGGTGGTCAATAATTTTATCAAGCAACAGATTGAAAAAGGCTTTGCCATGTATATATATGATTTTAAGTTTGACGATTTATCGACTATTGCATACAATCATTTGCTCAAACACCGTGACAAATACAAAGTAGCTCCCAAGTTCTACGTTATCAACTTCGATAATCCAAGGAAAAGTCATCGCTGTAATCCTATTAATCCAACCTTTATGACAGACATTAGCGATGCTTACGAAAGTGCTTATACCATTATGCTTAACCTCAACCGCAGTTGGATACAAAAACAAGGTGATTTTTTCGTTGAATCACCTATTATTCTATTGGCTGCCATTATCTGGTATCTGAAGATTTATAAAGATGGAAAGTATTGCACCTTTCCTCATGCTATTGAGTTTTTGAATAAGAAGTATTCTGACACATTTACTATTCTGACTTCGTATACTGACCTCGAAAATTATTTGTCACCGTTTATGGATGCGTGGGAAGGTGGAGCGCAAGATCAGTTGCAGGGGCAAATAGCATCTGCCAAAATTCCACTGTCCCGTATGATTTCTCCACAACTCTATTGGGTAATGACCGGCGATGACTTTACACTCGATATCAATAACCCGGAAGCACCTAAAATCCTTTGCGTGGGAAATAATCCCGACCGCCAAAGTATTTATTCGGCAGCACTCGGATTGTACAACAGCCGTATTGTAAAGTTGATCAACAAGAAAGGTCAACTCAAAAGTTCCGTTATCATTGATGAGTTGCCAACAATTTATTTCCGTGGCTTGGATAACTTGATTGCAACAGCCCGTAGTAATAAAGTAGCTGTTTGTTTGGGATTTCAGGATTATAGCCAATTGAATAGGGATTATGGTGACAAGGAGGCAAAAGTGATTCAAAACACGGTTGGAAATATTTTTAGTGGACAAGTTGTGGGCGAAACAGCAAAGAACTTGTCTGATCGTTTCGGTAAAGTGCTTCAACTGCGCCAATCCATGACTATCAATCGGCAAGATAAATCTACTTCATTAAGTACCCAAATGGATAGTCTTATCCCGGCTTCAAAAATCAGCAACTTGACTCAAGGTGTTTTTGTGGGTGCTGTTTCCGACAATTTTGAGGAACGAATAGAACAAAAGATTTTCCATGCAGAAATTGTAGTTGACAATGCCAAAGTGGCTGCCGAAACCAAAGCCTACAAAATGATACCTGAAATAGCATCATTTGTAGACAGCGATGGTAACGATAATATGAAACAAGAAATTGATAAAAACTACAACCGAATCAAACAAGAAGTTGCTCAGATTATTGTAGACGAGATGGAACGGATCAGAAACAATCCGGAGTTAAGCCATTTGGTGAAGAATTAAGAGTATAGTTAGTTGTGTCCGATAGAAGATATTGCTTTTAGTCTAACATATAGTTGTATTTCAGCCATAACTCAAATTATTTCTACCAGGAGCTTGGAAATTCAATTATTATCCTTATTTTTGCACCATTATCAACATGAGTGATAATGGTGCAAATTATAGTGATATTGTTTGATTATGAGTAATATAATTTCAATTTTAGGCGTTCAGACAGAATTAATCCCCATACAACGTGATAAGCTACGAGGGATTAATACCGATATATTTTTGAGGTTTTCTTTTTATGCGATGGAATTCAACAATCAGTCTTTGTGTGTCATTCAGGCAAAAAACAAACAGGATTCCTTAACTCCTCTGAAATATAAACAGGTTACCAAACAGGCAGAAATTTTGGTGGGTATGCCCGTAGTTGTAATCTTGGATTCATTGACCTATTACGAACGGGAACGTCTGATAAACCAAGGTGTTTATTTTATTATCTCAGATAAATATGCCTTCTTACCTTCTTTGATTGCGAATGTTCAAGCAAAAAAGAAGGAAAAGAACCCTTCAAAATTAACACCTTCTGCACAATATGTGTTGCTATATTATCTGCTATCTGAAGAATCAAAAGAAGAATATACAATCAAAGACTTGGAGCAAATCATGCCCTATAATTATGTCGCTTTGGCACGTGCCATTGCAAACCTTGAAGATTGTAAACTATGTAGCACCGAAATTAAAGATAACACTGGAATTAAACATATACATTTTGGCGATTCTAAAAGGGAACTCTGGACGAAAGCACAAAGCTATTTGTCATCACCAGTAAAGAAGGTTTTGTATAGTAACGCTAAACCTGAAGGTAATTTCAGTATTAGCGGGGTAAATGCTTTGTCGCAATACTCGCATTTGAATTCCGAGCAATATGAAACACAAGCAATATGGGACAAACTTTTCAATCCGTCTGGAGCTCAATACAATGAGGTGGAAGGTTTGAATAAGATCGAAATATGGAAATATCCAACCACTATGCCTTTTCTGTTGAATCATAATGTGGTCGATAAACTTTCGTTGTATTTATCGATGAAAGATGAGCCGGATGCCCGTATTGAAAAAGAGTTAGAAATAATAATAGAAGAAATGAAATGGTAAAAGGATTAGAAAAGTTTAAAGAACATTTTTCCGGATTTGAAGACAACTACGTTATTATCGGCGGAACGGCATGTGATGTTACTTTGCAAAATACTGATATGCGTCCGCGTGCAACAGACGATATTGATATGATATTGGTTATTGAAAAAATGACTTCGGAATTTGGACAACGTTTTTGGGAATTTATTGATTTGGGTGAATACAAAACTCGTCAGCGAAAACGAGGTGATAAAGAGCCTACAACAGAGTTGTTTCGCTTTATCAACCCCAAAGAAGGCTTTCCTGTACAAATAGAATTACTATCGAGATATCCTGAGATATTAGGAGAACCAACTGGATTTCATTTAACTCCAATTCCAGTTGGAGAAGACACACCAAGTCTTTCTGCAATTCTGTTGGACGAAGAATATTATCATCATACTATTGACAGTAGTGTTATTGAAGACGGCATTCGTATTGCCAATCCGTTATCCCTTCTTTGTTTAAAAGTGAAAGCATTTTTAAATCTAACGGAAGAAAAGAAAACAAATACTGAAGTTCGTAAAGGTGATATTAAAAAACACAGGGATGACGTTTTTAAACTATTAGCTATGCGCATTGATCCGCTTACACTCATTGAATTATCGGATACAATGAAAGCTGAATTGATTATTTTTGTTGAAATGATGGAAGAATCTTTACCCAATGAATCATTGCGTGCTAGCTTGCAGCGCACGGATGATGATATTCGAGGATTTCTTAGTATTATGAAAGACATATTTGGAATTGAATAAAATGAAAATTCAATACGCATCCGATTTACATCTGGAATTTTCTGATAACTCCCGTTATTTGAAACAAAATCCACTGAAACCAGTAGGGGATATACTTATTCTTGCAGGTGATATTGGCTATTTGAACGATGATAATTACAGCAAGCATCCTTTCTGGGATTGGGCTTCGGACAATTATCGGCAAGTGATTGTTGCTGTTGGCAACCACGAACTATATAAATATTACGATTTGGCAAAAATGCCCTGCGGCTTAATCTGCTCGATTCGCGATAATGTGAAATGCTATTACGATGCCGTCGTTCGGGTGGAGAATGTTGATTTTATTATTTCAACCTTATGGGCGAAAATCCTATTGGAAGATGCTTACTTAACTGAACGTTACGTTAGTGATTTCCGCCGGATTCTATATAATGATGAACCGTTCACATGGGATAATTTCAATCGGGAGCACAACAAATGCTTTAGCTTCATTCAAAGTGAAGTGGCAAAAAGCACTGCGGAACATATTGTTGTTGTAACGCATCATGTCCCATCTTTTCAATTAGCATCTCCCGATTTCACTGGGAGCAAAATAAATGGAGCTTTCACAGTTGAATTGGAAGAATATATAAAATACAGTCCAATTGAGTACTGGATTTATGGGCATTCACACAGAAATATTGACAAAATTATCGGGAAAACGAAATGTGTGACTAATCAGTTAGGATATGTCTTTCACAATGAGCATCTTTCATTTGATTTTGAAAAAGTAATTGAGTTGAAAAGTTTAAATAGCCAGTAAAACATTCTTTTCTAATATCGCATTACAAAGAAAAAATCCCGGACGATGTCAGGGATTATAACCATTTTAGGTTTTGATAGTGATAGTGAACAGGAAATTTATTTGTATCTATTTGATTTATAGGCTATAACTTGTTTTTATTGTTCTTTTGAGGGGTTAAGTACAACTTTTTCATCAACAAGAACTCCATTTTCAAATCTTAGAAATATGTCTTTTTCATAAACAGATTCATATCCCTTATTTACAAATTGCAATACTTTGCCCGATTGAATTTTAATCTTTCCGTTAACTCAATGAGCGAAAACCTCAGTCTGTCTGGGGAATAATTTATTCATTGCAGAAATGGATTCATCAATTCCATCCGCATTTGCACCCGTTATAGAATTAGGTGATTCGATATTTAATAGATAGATATTCTTATTTTCAATTTTCCAAGTTGCACAATATCCCCTGTAGCAGGTAGAGCTTATTCCGGAAAATAGTTTCTCAATTTTGTTGCTGTATAAGTAGGGTGATAAAGGTTCTGAAGCTAAAGAGTGTATTTGTCCATTGTATAGTATTTTATCCCCAATTTGAGCAGCTATAGGTAAAAGGTCTTAGATATAAATTCAGAACAAAAATAATAAGAAAAATCCATATTTTATTCACATTTGATGCTTAAATGTGAATTTATTATCTTGAAATTATCCTTAAATGATTATATTTGCAGGAAATATACCGACTGTATACCTTCAGCCAATTATAAACTAAGCAAATAATCAAAAAATGGAAGAACTAGTAAGCAAGATCAAAGCCGAATTTGAAGCTCTGATTACAGATGCAAATTTGCAAATTGAAAAAGGAAACAAAGCTGCCGGTACTCGCGCACGTAAAAGTTCTCTTGATTTGGAAAAACTATTGAAAGAATTCAGAAAAGCTTCGTTGGAAGCTTCAAAGAAGTAATAGTTGTTTCTTTTCTGAATATACAAAGCTTTCCTTTACAAGGAGAGCTTTTGTTTTTCATAGAGCTTATAGTTATAGGAATAAAAGCTATTTTTTAGCAATATATCATTAATAATATACGATATATCAAATAATATATATACTTTTGTATTGAAATATCAGTTGTTATGAAATCAAAAGGAACAAGTTATAATCAAAAGCAGAAGAATATCCTTACCACACTAGGTGAGAATATTAAGTTAGCACGTTTACGCCGGAAGCTATCCATTCGCTCTATGGCTGAGCGAGCTGGCATTGCCACATCTACGTTAGGCAATATAGAGGATGGTTCATCATCGGTTTCATTAGGCAGCTATTTACAAGTATTATCTGTTTTACGGCTTGAAGATGATTTATTATTAATAGCAGATAAAGATCCGTTAGGCAGACAGATTCAGGACGCAGGACTGATTGTAAAAAAAAGAGCTCCGAAAAAGAAAAAGACAGAATCAGTTATTGATCATGTTATTGATAAAGGGAATTCTGAAAAACCTAAATTTGACTAATTCGTTATGAAACAGAATAAAGAAAAAGAAATATTTGTGTATGCGGATTGGTATATGCTCGATTCACCTCAATTGATAGGGAAATTGTGTTTTACATCTCTTAGGGGCAAAGCTGTATATTCTTTTGAGTATGACAATGAATGGATAAGAACAGGAATTTCTATTGACCCTGAGTTGCCGCTTTTCTCCGGATTGCATTATGCATCTTCAAATGATAATTTTGGTATTTTCAAAGATTCTTCACCGGACAGATGGGGGCAACTTTTGATGAAACGCAGGGAAATTCTTTTGTCCAAAATTGAGAAAAGAGACCCCTGTCCTTTATTTGGAATTGATTTCTTATTGGGTGTGCACGACAGTCATCGTATGGGAGGATTGCGCTTTAAAGAAACAGAGGATGGTGAATTTCTGAGTAACGACAAACGGCTGGCAGCTCCACCCTGGACTTCATTAAGAGACCTTGAATATGCCGTAGAACAATATGAGAAAAATGCAGATGAATTAGATGAGACTGCCCTGAAATGGATTAATCAACTTATTGCTCCCGGATCATCGTTGGGGGGTGCTCGTCCTAAAGCAGATGTTGTTGATACAAACGGAAAACAATGGATCGCAAAATTCCCAAGTAAAAATGATGATTCTGATGTTGGCTTGTGGGAAATAATTGTCCATGAGCTGGCAATTCAAGCTAAAATTACAGTTCCAAATGCCTTTATAAAAAAGCTTACTTCTCCGTATCACACTTATTTATCCCAACGTTTTGACAGAACAGAAGACAATAAGCGGATTCATTATGCTTCGGCTATGACACTACTACAACGGACGGATGGGGACGATGCTGATAGTAATGTAAGTTATTTGGATCTTGTTGGGTTTATTAAGTCGGAATGTGCAGATGTAACAGCCAATTTAGAAGAACTTTTCCGAAGGATTTTATTTTCTGTTTGTGTTTCCAATACAGATGATCATCTCCGAAATCATGGATTTATTTATACTGAAGCCGGTTGGGCATTATCACCTGCGTTTGACATTAATGCAAACGAAACCGGAACGGGATTAAAGCTGAATATTGATGAAGAAGACAACTCTTTGGAAATTGATTTGGTTATGAATACTGCCCCTTATTACTTGCTATCCGACAATCAAGCTAAAGAAATAAAAGATGAGGTAATTAAAGCGGTTTCCAACTGGAAAAAAGTTGCAGCCAAGAACAAGATTTCTCCTTCTGAAATTGAACGAAAAGCAAGAGCTTTTCGGGTTTGACACACAGAATCGTTTTAAAGCTGCCGGTACTCGCGCCGGCAAAAGTTCTCTTGATTTAGAAAAGCTATTGAAAGAGTTCAGAAAAGCTTCGCTGGAAGCTTCAAAAAAGTAGTTCCTAACCCGTAGTGCATTTAGACTACAAGTGATTTTAAATTGTTGATATTTCTGTTTAATAATTTGTTTATCATTTGAATAACCGTAACAGCGGTGATTTTTGATAGTATTCTTGTTTTATATCCGTCA
>Ga0302288_1001443_pt1 | contig 15433 bp, 13 predicted proteins | sample III_Fen_N1_1_FD_194549 | JGI IMG/M metagenome (GOLD analysis project Ga0302288, IMG submission 194549) | Peat permafrost microbial communities from Stordalen Mire near Abisko, Sweden - III_Fen_N1_1 | ecosystem: Environmental > Terrestrial > Soil > Wetlands > Permafrost | place: Sweden: Abisko...
TTTTTATTCCGTATTTTCAGTTGCAAAAATATTTGTTTCTATTTAAATATCCAAATTTTAAACTTATTTTTTTTGTTAAAGTTGATTGGTTGATTTGCAGATTAATAATTGGTTGATTAGGTTATTGAACAATTCATCAACTAATTGTAAATTGAAAATGAATAAATTGTAAATCAATATGTGGACTAAATTTCTAACTGCTTTTAAAAGATCTTGTTTTCAACAGTGACTCTTTGTTTATGGATCCTGATTTCTTCTTTTTCAATCACAATTTTGTGTTTAAATCTTCGATAAAAAATAATAATTGTAATAGCAGCAATGATGGTGGCAAAACCATCTGATACCGGCATGGCCGACCAGGCTCCGGTTAAACCGAAAACAGGAGGCAGAATAAGTAAACAAGGTATTAGAAATATAAACTGTCGTGTAAGGCTTAGAAAAATGGATATTTTTGCTTTCCCAATCGACTGGAAGAAATTGGTAACAACAATCTGAAAACCGATAATTGGAAACATCATAACTGTAATTCGAAGTGCCCTTGTAGCTATAGCCTGTAATTGAACATCACGTGTAAAAAGCGAAGCCATTACTGAAGGCATAAATGTACCAATCAGATAGCCGAAAGTTGACAAACCGGTTGCAATTACCACCGCATATTTTAGTGTACTGAACATCCTTCCATACAATTTTGCTCCAAAATTATAGCCGATAATAGGCTGTGTCCCCTGGTTTAATCCGATAATAAACATGACAACCAATGTATTTATGCTATTAATAATACCGAATGCTCCTATGGCTAAATCTCCACCATAATGAATCAGTGTGGCATTCACTAATATAATCACGAAACATGACGCTAATTGCATACTGAATGGTGACATACCAATGCTGATAATCGACTTTACAATTTCTTTTTCTAGTTTGAAGTTCTTGCGGTGGAAGCGAAGGTTGGAATCTTTTTTCATGAAATGTGAGAGTACCCATATCGTTCCCACAACATAGGAAATATTGGTAGCAATGGCAGCGCCCTGAATTCCCCAGTGAAACATGAAAATAAATATAGGATCAAGCACAGCATTTAACACTGCGCAAATAATCATCGTATACATTGCTTTTTGTGGATAGCCCGATGCACGCATAATGTTGTTGAATCCAAAACTCAGTGCCGAAAATATCCCTCCGGGAATAATGATTCTCATAAAATCTTCGGCATAACGGATTGTCTTTTCAGTTCCACCAAATAACCTGAGCAGATCACTCATAAAAATATATGAGAGTATAACTACCGTCCCAGAAATAATAAGCGTAAGTGTAAATGCATTGGCAAGTATCTTCTCAGCTTTTTCACGGTTGTTTTCACCTAGTGTGATAGAAATACGGGCTGCTGATCCGGCACCGATTAACATCCCGAAAGCCATAAGCACAATCATAAAAGGAAAAGTAAGTGCCAGACCCGAAATTGCTAACGGACCTACTCCCTGACCTATAAATATCCTGTCAATAATATTGTAAAGAGACATTACTACTGTACCTACAATGGCCGGAAGTGAATATTTCCAAATAAGTTTCCCTATTTTCTCTGTTCCAAGTTTGTTGGTAATTGTAGCCGGATTGGTCATTTCTTTATAGTTGGTAGTTTATAGTTAGTAGTTTATAGTAGGTAGTTAGTAAATGTTGTTTGAATTTGAATTTAAATTGATACTTGTTATTGAATAATTAATTGATAATTAGTTACTGATTTTGAAAGTGTTATTCTACTCTTTAATACTTCTAAATACGATAAACTACCTATTCCTATTTCTTCTAATTCCGACTACCCACTCATTCCTCATTCCTCATTCCTCTCCTCTTATAAGAGGTCGCTAGCTAATTCCGATAAGAAACTACGTTCGCCTTTTACCAGATTGATATGGGCAAAAATATTTTGTCCCCGCATGCGGTCAATCATATATACCAGTCCGTTCGAAAACATATCCAGATACGGTGAATCGATTTGTTGAATGTCCCCTGTAAATACAATTTTTGTTCCTTCACCGGCACGGGTAATGATAGTTTTTATTTCGTGAGGTGTCAGGTTCTGAGCTTCGTCAACAATGAAAAAAGTGTCGCTCAGACTTCTGCCTCTAATGTATGCCAACGCCTCAATAACCAGTTGATTGTTTTTTTGCATTTCTTCTAATAACCTGATCTCTTTACCCTGGTACGAAAAGTTGTGTTTTATCACATTCAGGTTGTCAAACAAAGGTTGCATATAAGGTGCTATTTTTTGTTTCTCATCACCGGGTAAGAAGCCCAGGTCTTTATTGCTCAATGCCACAATAGGACGGGCCAGCAGAATTTGTTTATACGATTCATACTTTTGTAAAGCGGCAGCCAGTGCCAACAATGTTTTACCTGTACCTGATTTCCCGGTTAAAGCTACCAGCTTGACATCATCATCCAGCAACACATTCATGGCAAAAGTCTGTTCGGCATTACGGGGTTCAATGCCAAACGACCGTTCTTTTACTATACGTTTTACCTGACCTGTTTGCGGAATATAGCGTGCAAGTACACTCGAGCGGACACTCTTCAGAATAAAACAATCCTGCGGTTCAATGTCTGCAGAAAACTCAAGTTCATCAAGAGCAATAGAACCACTACCGTTATATAGCTGATCAATTAGTTCAGGTGGAACGTTTTCATACGTTTCATACGTTTTTTCAAAGACATTGAAATCGGTCACTTTGTCGTTGATATAATCTTCAGCTTCCAGTCCCAGTGATAATGCCTTCATGCGCAAATTAATATCTTTGGTAACCAATATGGTCCTGCTGTTCTTTTTGTTTTCACGCAGGGTGTAAGTAGCTGCAAGAATGCGATGGTCTGGTGTTTTCTCAATAAACGATTTGGCAATCACATCCGGATATTCACCACCGGTAAGGATGAAAAGCCGTCCTTTGCCTGTTCCCAGATCAGCCCCTTTCTTGAAAAGTTTATCATCAGCTATCAAATCAAGTTCACGCGCAAACTCACGTGCATTAAAATTAATCTGTTCATTCCCTTTTTTGAAATGATCCAACTCTTCTAGTACCACTATTGGTATATAAATATCGTTTTCTTCAAAATTGTGAACACATTTGTAATCGTGAAGAATGACATTCGTGTCCAAAACAAAGTTTTTCTTGGCTCCCATATTGTTTAACTGTTTAATTATGAAGAATACTAATGGATATTTAATTCTGCTCTAAAAATAGGTTTTTCTATTGAATAAAACATCCACTTTGGTTAAAAAGTTTTCTCAAATCCGGCATTTCATTTCGCTCAATGCTTTTACAAAGGGCAATAGAAGAGGAGGGAGGTATTGATTTGAAAATAACAACTCCTGAATTCAGACTTCTAAAATCGGTTAATTGATTGATTGGATGATTGGAATATTTGTTAGTTTGTTAATGGGTAGATAATGATAAAACTGATGATTTTACTGAATAGCAGACACTAATTTATTGTATTCTAGTTATCTTTGTAATCTTTTCGTTTTTTAAAAAGTAACAGAATGATAAAACTTTTGATACAATTTGTAACTACGGTTTTATTTGTAATGAAATGCTTTTTGAGTTATATAATTGTTTTACAGTATGATTTTCCATGTGTTTTTACCATCATGAACCAGATATATCCCTTTCTTTATGTTCCTGTTAAGGGTTATATAACCACTTCTTATTACCGACGACTGAATCCTGTTGCCTAATGTATTAAATAATACTACGATAGATCCATCGGCTAAGAATGGAAACCTGATTGTATTTGCTGAAATGATTGGACTGAAATCAGTTGCTTTGGGAGTATATGTATCCAAAGTTACCTTATCCCCGGAGATGGTGAAATTATCAAGCCTGTATCCGTTTGTATTCTTTTCGGCAGTATATTCAAACCTGAGTGTAATAACATCCGAATTTGGAAGGACGAGATCTGATACAGACAGAAACTTAGATGAGGTAAATGTCATGGAAGGCAAAATCAGGGCAGTCCCGTTGCAATACACTGTCAGTTTGTTCAAATTCGCGCCTGCTAATTTATAAGCGGCTATATCAAAAGATAATTTTAAATGTTGGTAATTTGATGCTGGAATGTTCATGATAATTAAATCTGAATTTTTATCTGATGGAAACCAGACATGATTCGTGGTGGTTGTTGTAATCCGTACATCGGCATATCCATCAAGTGTTTTAGTTCTGGTGAAGATTACCGGATACAAGTTATCCCATCCGGAATATATATCCACTTTCCTGGGAGATGAAACATCCGTATTCCCACAAGTTTCCAAAAAAACTGACTCTTGACCGTGTAAAGATGACAAACAGGTCAATAAAAGAAGTAAAACGGCTGACTTTTTCATACGTATTCCTGTTAAAATTATTCGTTTAGGTTGATTTTGATACAAAGTTAACTGATTTTCGTATTGAAAACAAACATATAGATACAAATATATTTATTTTTAATTTATATTTAAGAACTCTATAACTATCTGAATGGCAGAACTCTTGTTCGTAGAATGAAATATAATTTAAAATTTAAATAAAAAAAGTCTATATAACAGGAACAAATTAACTCAAATTTGGTTAAAGCGGCAGACTTATGGAACGCTAACAAAATTTTGCAAAGAATAATATTATCTTTGCTTCAAATTTAAAATGATTATTCATGCCACAAACATTAAAACCGGAGTATATATTTGAAACAAGTTGGGAAGTATGCAACATGATAGGAGGTATTTATACCGTACTTTCTTCACGTGCAGAAACACTCCAGCAATTGCATCCCGATAAACTGATCTTTATAGGTCCCGATGTATGGATCGAAAAACATTGTCCTTATTTTGAAGAAATCCCCGATTTATTTGAAGGATGGAAAGCATTTACAGATAAAGAATATAAGTTGAAAATTCGTGTAGGAAGATGGAATATCCCGGGCAGACCTATTGCAGTACTGGTTGATTTTATGCCTTTAATGAAACAGAAAAATGAAATCTACGGGGCTGTTTGGGAACAGGCCGGCGTAAACTCGATCGCTGCTTACGGCGATTATGATGAATCGTCCATGTTTGGCTATTCAACAGGAATGATCATTGAAAGTTATTACCGTTTCTTTAAGTTGAATCCTGAAATAAATGTGGTAGCCCATTTCAATGAATGGATGACGACTTTTGGCGCATTTTATATAAAAGAGCACCTCCCCGAAGTAGCAACAGTTTTTACCACACATGCCACTTCCATTGGACGTTCAATTGCCGGAAACCACAAACCTTTGTATGATTATCTTTATGAATATAATGGTGATCAGATGTCTCATGAATTGAATATGGTTTCAAAACATTCAACCGAAAAAATAGCAGCTCATTTAGTGGATTGTTTTACTACTGTGAGTGAAATAACCGCTATAGAATGTGAACAACTACTTGATAAAAAACCGGATGTAATCACACCAAATGGCTGGGAAGATGCCTTTGTCCCTAAAGGTAAAAATTTCAGTATCAAACGACAGGAAGCACGTACATGCCTGCGTAAAGTGGCAGAGACATTACTTGGTTACCCTTTAAGCGAAAATGCATTGTTTGTCAGTACGGCAGGACGATACGAATATAAAAATAAAGGAATTGATACCTTTATCGAATCATTGAAACTTTTAACCGAATATAAAGAGTTGGCAAAGGAAATTGTTGTCTTTATTATGGTTCCTGCCCATAACAAAGGTTCACGAATAGATTTGGCTTCCAGTTTAATCCATCCTGAAAATAAATTCCAATCGTGGAATCGTTTTACAACCCATGAGTTATATGATTATTACAATGATGATATTATGTCGGCAATTCATTGGTTTCATTTTACCAATATCCAGGCGCAGCGGGTTAAAATAATTTTTGTACCTTCCTACTTAAACGGTGAAGATGGAATTTTCAACAAATCGTATTACGATTTGTTGATTGGGATGGACTTAACAGTATTCCCATCCTATTATGAACCATGGGGTTATACACCTCTTGAAAGCATTGCATTTTCAATACCAACTATTACGACCGATTTATCCGGTTTTGGGCAATGGGTATTCCATAAACTGAATGAAATTGACCAGGGGGTAGGTGTCATTCAACGGTCAGATTACAATGGATATATTGTAGCTCAACATATTGCAGAAATGATTAATAAATTTGCTTCATTTAATGAAGAGGAAATTAAAATTATCCGGAAAAAAGCATCCGTAATTGCTGAAAAAGCACTTTGGAAACATTTTATACACTTTTATGATAAGGCCTATAATATTGCTCTTGTCAATAAAAACAGGAGAATTAAAGTGTTGAAATAAATTATTTATGCAAACGATTGAAATGGATATGAAATGTTTTAAAACTCATTATTTCGTATATTACTCCTTTTTAGTTATTTTTGTAACACGAAGTCTTCGTAAACAATAAAAAAATCAGGTTTTCTATTAAAATAAAATCTCAGTATTAGTTATATAAAAAAGATATACAAGCTTATGAAACTTAAAGTCAACAATGTTAATGAAACGAACTTGAAGGAGATCAATGTAAAATCGCATTTACCCAATAGTTTAAATAAATTAGAAGAGATTGCACAAAATATCTGGTGGACATGGGATAGCGAAGCAAAAAATCTGTTTCGTCAGATTGATCGTCAGGCATGGATTGATTCCTCTTCAAATCCTGTATTACTGCTGAATATACTGAACTATGAAAAGTTGGTAGCAATGGGGAAAAATACCGAATTTATTGATAAAGTAGAAACTGTTTACAAAGATTTTAAAACCTATTTAAACGTTCCGAAAAAAACGAATGTGCCTTCAATTGCCTATTTCAGCATGGAATACGGGTTGACAGAAGTTCTTAAAATTTATTCAGGTGGTTTAGGTGTACTGGCAGGTGACTACCTGAAAGAAGCCAGTGATAGTAATGTCGATTTGACTGCTATTGGTTTTTTATACCGTTACGGATATTTTACACAGTCACTTTCTGTTGATGGACAACAGATCGCTGAATATGAAGCTCAAAACTTCAATAATCTGCCTTTACAACAGATGAAAAATGAGAATGACGAACCTCTCATTATCGAAGTCCCTTATCCCGGACGTATCGTATACTCCTATCTGTGGAAAGTATCTGTCGGCCGTATTGCCCTCTACTTACTGGATACGGATAATGATATGAACAGTGAATATGACCGTTCCATTACGCACCAGCTTTATGGCGGCGATTGGGAAAACCGCATGAAACAGGAAATAATGCTTGGAATTGGAGGTATTCTGGCACTTAAGAAATTAGGAATTGAAAAACAGGTTTATCATTGTAATGAAGGACATGCTGCTTTAATAAATGTACAAAGGCTGGTTGACTTAATTTCCGATAAAAGTCTTTCATTTAATGAAGCATTGGAAATTGTTCGTTCCAGTTCGCTTTACACCGTACATACCCCTGTTCCTGCAGGACATGACAGTTTTGATGAAACTCTGTTTAAAAAATACATGAGTGAATACCCTGATAAATTAAAACTTAACTGGGACGAATTTATCGATATGGGACGTGAACATCCGGGCGATCATAATGAGAAATTCAGTATGAGTACCTTTGCCTGCAATACATGCCAGGAAGTGAATGGTGTGAGTTGGTTACACGGAAAAGTATCACAGGAAATGTTTCAGCCGATCTGGAAAGGCTATTTTCCTGAAGAGTTACATGTCAGTTATGTTACGAATGGTGTTCACTTGCCAACCTGGACTTCATCTGACTGGAAAGCGGTATACGAAAAGTATTTTACCAAAGCATTTTACGCCGATCAGTCGAATATGAAAATTTGGGAAGGCGTATATAAAATTCCGGATCAGGAAATATGGCATACCCGGATGGGCTTAAAAAACAAACTGGTTGATTATATTAAAGTGCAGTTTCGTGAAAGCTGGTTGAAAAATCAGGGTGATCCTTCGCGTATTGTTTCTGTTTTGGAAGCCATTAACCCGAATGCTTTAATTATAGGTTTTGGCCGTCGTTTTGCAACTTATAAACGTGCGCACTTGCTTTTTACTGATCTTGAACGCCTTGAACGCATTGTCAATAATCCATTGCAACCTGTTCAGTTTATTTTTACAGGGAAAGCTCACCCGGCTGATGGCGGTGGTCAGGGATTAATTAAACGTATCGTTGAGATATCACGTATGCCTCAATTTCTTGGAAAAGTTATTTTCCTTGAAAACTACGATATGCGTCTAGCTAAAAGATTGGTCTGCGGAGTTGATATCTGGTTGAATACGCCTACACGTCCATTGGAAGCTTCAGGGACTTCAGGTGAAAAAGCGCAAATGAACGGCGTTCTTAACTTCTCGGTACTAGACGGATGGTGGCTCGAAGGGTATGTAAAAGGTGCCGGTTGGGCGTTAACTGAAAAACGCACATTTGAAAATGATGTTCATCAGGATCAACTGGATGCGGCTACCATTTACAGCATGCTTGAAAATGAAATTATTCCGCTCTATTATGCGAAGAATACAAAGGGGTATTCACCTGAATGGATACAGGTCATTAAAAATTCTATCGCTCAAATCACTCCTCGTTTTACAACAAAACGAATGATTGATGATTATATCTCCCGTTTTTATACAAAACTGGCAACGCGTTCCGGTCTGTTGAAAGCAAATAAATTTGCCAAAGCCAAAGAAATTGCTGCATGGAAAGAAAAAATTGCCAAAGGATGGGATAATATCGAAGTTGTATCAATGGATGTTCCTGAAAAACTGATTCATAATCCTGAAGTGGGTGAAGTGTATGATATTAATATCGTCATTGATGTTCATGAGATAAATGATAAAGGAATAGGTGTTGAACTGGTATCAACCAAATTAGGTAAAAACAATGTAGATGTTCTTTATGATGTACAAGAGCTTAAACTTGTTAAAACTGAAGGAACTAAATTGTTTTTCAACCTGGCATTTCAATTGAACATGGCCGGTACATTTAAATATGGTTTCAGGATGTTCCCTAAGAATGAAGACTTACCTCACAGACAGGATTTCTGTTATGTACGTTGGATCTAGGAGCTGAATCATACACAATAAAAAAAAGACCGGGAAAGAGACCGGTCTTTTTTTTATTGTGATACTTCAGGTATTCAAAATTTATTCTTATCCAGTTCAGATAAATTACTGCTTATGTTTTGTGGAATAACTTTTTAAACTCTTTATATCATATTACACTGAATCAGTGAAAGGAACTCAATGATAAGCTTTGTGGATGTTTTAAACGAAAAGGTCTGTGAACGTATGTTCACAGACCTTTTATATTTCAATTTGACTTTATTTCTAAAAACAATTGAGGATATGAATATCTTAAGAGTTTTTTGCTTTCACCAGAATTGCTTTGAATGCTTCCGGATGATTCATGGCTAAATCGGCCAATACTTTACGGTTCATTTCAATTCCTGATTTATGTAAAGCACCCATTAATTTTGAATACGACATACCTTCCAAACGTGCAGCAGCATTAATACGTTGAATCCATAATCCACGGAAACTACGTTTCTTGTTCTTGCGATCGCGATAAGCATATTGTAACCCTTTTTCCCATGTGTTCTTGGCAACAGTCCAAACATTACGACGATTTCCAAAATAACCTTTTGTAAGGCATAAAATTCTTTTTCTTCTTTTACGTGAAGCAACGTGGTTTACTGACCTTGGCATAATTTAAATGAATTGTGAATGTTAGCGTCGCGTTTCAATGCGAACTTTGGGCTAAATACATTCGGTTTTTTGACTAAGAGTTATGATTTAAAAAGTGAAAATTGACTGCTATTTCAAACAAAGCATTTCTTTAACGTTAGTCAAATCAGTCTTGTGAACAAGTCCTGTAAGAGTTAGGTTACGTTTCTGTTTTTTTGTTTTTTTAGTCAAAATGTGGCTTTTAAAAGCATGTTTTCTTTTGATCTTTCCTGTTCCGGTAAGGGTGAACCTTTTTTTTGCACCGGAGTTAGTTTTCATTTTTGGCATTGTTACTATGTTTAAATTGTATAATCTGATTTTACAGCTGATTACTTCAGTTTCTTAGGCGAAAACATGATAATCATTCGTTTTCCTTCTAACTGTGGCAGTTGATCTACTTTGGCATATTCTTCAAGGTCGCTGGCAAAACGAAGTAATAAAACTTCACCCTGTTCTTTAAAGAGAATGGAACGTCCTTTGAAAAAAACGTATGCCTTCACTTTGCAACCTTCTTTTAAAAAGCCTTGTGCATGTTTTAATTTGAAATTATAATCGTGATCATCAGTTTGTGGACCGAAGCGTATTTCTTTCAAAATTACTTTAGCCGTTTTAGCCTTTGATTCTTTCTCACGTTTTTTAATTTGGTATAAAAACTTTTGATAATCAACTACTTTACAAACAGGTGGCACAGCATTAGGCGATATTTCTACCAAATCTAATTCGAGTTGATCGGCAATTCGAATGGCTTCTTCGTACGAATAAACACCCTGTTCTACATTATCACCTACCAAACGAACTTCTTTTAACCCCTTAATCTTTTCGTTTATCCGATTGGGCTGCTCTTTTACTCTTCCTCTAAGAGGTCTGATTGTTAATTGTTTAGCTATTGTTTGTTTCCTCCCTTAATTTAAAATGTGAATAAAAAATCGTTCTGCTTTTTGAGCCCGCAAATATAATACTTTTATTTGAATTTTGAACTGTGATTTGCTATTTATTCTAAATATTTTAAACTCAATTAATAGATATCATTCACTCAAACTGATTGTTTATCAATCAATTTTTGCAAATATACTTCCATGCGGTCCATCGCTGTTTGTATATTCTCCATTGAATTGGCATACGAAAATCGTACAAAACCCTCACCGCCTGTTCCGAAATCTATCCCGGGTGTAATGCCGACATGAGCTTTTTCCAATACGTCAAAGGCAAAATGGTATGAATTGGACGTGAATTTACGTGCATCACAAAATACATAAAATGCACCCATGGGTACGGTGTGTATTATAAAACCCATTTGTTTGAGTCTTTCGACAATATAGATTCGTCTTTCATTATAAACAGACCGCATTCTGTCGACATCTGCATTTGCTTCTTTTAATGCTGCAATTCCTGCTTTTTGAGCGGTACTGGGGGCACATATAAATAAGTTCTGTTGCAAAATCTGAAGCGATCGCATGTATTCTTTAGGTGCAATGACATATCCGAGTCTTAATCCGGTCATAGCAAAACGTTTTGAAAAACCATTGATAACAAATGCCTTATCGGTAAATTCAAGTATGGAAGAAGCTCTGCCTTCGTACACTAATCCATGGTATATTTCATCCGAAATGATAGGAATATCTAATGAAACAAGTCCTTTATAAACCTCTTCATCCACCAGTGTACCTGTAGGATTCATTGGGGAATTGACAAATATCGCCCGCGTTTTATCCGTAATCTTTTTTTTAATTTCATTTATGTCATATTGAAAATCACATTCTGCAAGCAAAGGAATAGAAACTGGTTCGGCATGACAAGCCAATGCAAAATTCCTGTAACAAGGATAGCCTGGATTTGAAAGAATAACTTCATCTCCCGGTTGACACAGCAACATAAGGGTCATCAATATAGCCGGTGATGAACCCGAAGTAACCAGAATGCAATCAGGATCAACGGTTACTCCGTATTCTGAAAGGTAAAATTCACTTATTGCCAAACGGAGTAGGGGATCACCAAGTGAATGTGTATAATGGGTTATGCCATTTTGATGGGCTTTAATAGCTGCCTGCACAATACATTCGGGCATATCGAAATCCGGTTCGCCGACTTCCAGATGAATAACATCAACTCCTTCGCGTTGTAATTCATTCGCCCGTTCCAAAACATCCATCACTATAAATGATGTCATGCGTTCTATCGTTTTATTCATGAATGTAATTTCTAAATATTTTACAAAAGTAAAGAAAAAGGCTGAGGCACAGGTAAAAGTTCACTAAAAATAGTTGAAATTATAGTTCTGTATTTTATGCAGATTCAGATATTGCAGATTTATAAAAATAGTACTACCTTTGTCGGACTTTTTTGAAAAAGAAAGTGTGATGGGAAATTAAGCGACTAATCACTTAAAAATAAACGCTTAAATTTTGAGTAACACATAATAAAACAAGATGAAAACATTTGAATTAAAAGGAACAGTGAGAACTGACCTTGGAAAAAAAGCTACAAAGGCTGACAGAGTTGCCGAAAAAGTTCCATGCGTATTGTATGGTGGTGCCGAAAACACTCATTTTACTACAACAGTTAGTGAAATCCGTAAATTGATTTATACTCCTGAAGTATATGTTGTCAATTTAGACATTGATGGAAAAAAGACAAAATCCATCATGAAAGCATTGCAATTTCATCCAGTTAGTGATAAAGTATTGCATATCGACTTTTTACAATTATCCGAAGACAAACCTGTAGTTGTTGAACTTCCGGTAAAATTGGAAGGTTTGGCCGAAGGTGTTAAGGCCGGTGGTAAATTAAGTCTTGAAATGCGTAAACTGAAAGTGAAAGGGTTGTATACTCAAATCCCTGAAAATATCATTATTAATGTAGCTGAATTGGGTTTAGGTAAATCTATCCAGGTTGGTAAAGTTGTAATGAAAGACCTCGAAATTCTTAATAATAAAAATGCTGTGGTTGCACAGGTTAAATTGACCAGAGCTGCACGTGGTGCTGCCGCTGTAGCCGTTCCGGGTGCTCCTGCTGCAAAATAAATTCAGGATAAATGAAATACTTAATTGTCGGATTGGGCAATATTGGTGCTGAGTACCAGAATACCCGCCACAACATAGGTTTTACAATATTGGACGCTTTTGCTAAAGCGTCCAATGTTTTTTTTACCGAAAACCGTTATGGATCTACCTGTGAAGTGAAAATAAAAGGAAGGACACTGATTTTACTCAAACCTTCAACTTTTATGAATCTGAGTGGAAATGCCCTTCGATATTGGATGCAAAAAGAAAATGTCGAAATTGAAAATGTGTTGGTGGTAGTGGATGATATTGCTTTGCCTTTTGGAACGTTACGCCTTAAACCTAAAGGATCGGATGCCGGACATAATGGACTGAAGAATATTCAGGAAATTCTGGGACATAATAATTATGCCCGCTTACGTTTCGGACTTGGAAGTGATTTCACTAAAGGTCAACAAATCGCTTATGTGCTCGGAAAATGGACGAATGAACAAACTAAAGTATTGTCTGACCGTGCAGAAGTAGCTGTTGAAATTATTCGCAGCTTTTGTTTAGCAGGACTGGAACTCACCATGACACAATTTAATGGGAAGTAGTTGTTTGGTTGTTTGAAGTTTGAAGTTTGAAAAGTTCCGCGTTCCGTGTTCCGCGTTTCTGGTTAATGATTTGTTTGATCCCGTAAACGGGACGTATTCTCGTTCTGTTGGTTGATTGGTTTAATGGTTAGGTTAGTACTGAACGCTGAACGCAGAAAGTGGAACACGGAACACAGAACACAGAACGCGGAACGCGGAATAATAAAAAGAATATGAAAACAGAAGTACGTATCGATAAATGGTTATGGGCTGTGCGATTGTTCAAAACCAGAACATTAGCTGCTGAGGCTTGCAAAAAAGGGAAGGTTATTATCCATAATCTGCCCGTGAAACCTTCACGAAACATAAAAATAGATGATATTGTTTCAATTAAACGTAATCCTGTATTGTTCTCGTTTAAAGTTCTTGCATTGTCAGAGAATCGGATGAATGCCAAATTAGTGCCTGACTTTTTACTGAATGTAACGTCTTCCGACCAACTGGAATTATTAGAAATGGCAAAATTAGCAGGTAAATCGGGTCGTGATCAGGGAACAGGTCGACCTACAAAAAAAGAACGCCGCGAAATTGATGATTTTAGTGAACCTGTATTTATGGATGAAGATGGTGATTGGAATTTCGATTGATTGGTTGATTGGTTAATTAGTTGATCCTGCGTTCAGTTAGGAGTTTAAAAGGATAATACTTTCGAAACCGGCAAATTGAAAATTGTAAATGTCTAAATTGTAAATCAAAAAGATTGTGTTAATAGCTAAGAAACTTAAAAAGGAAAATATCTCCGAGTATTTGCTCTATATGTGGCAGGTTGAAGATTTGATACGCGCTTTTAATCTCAATATTGATGTTATAAACGAACGAATTATTGCTACATATCCTGTATCGGAGAACGAACGTAAAATGATGTACGATTGGTATGAAAGTCTGATTGAAATGATGCGACTTGAAAATGTGCAAAAGGATGGACATTTACAATTAAATAAAAATATAATTATTGAGCTGGATGATTTACACGCAACAATAATACGATCGGGTAAAGATGCCGGTTATGCAGCTAAATTTTATCATGTGTTGCCTTTTATCTCTCAGTTGAGAAGCCAACAGGATAACCCACATATCAGTGATGTTGAACTTTGTTTCAACTTTCAATATGGTATCATGATGTTGCGTATGAAAAAAACGGATATTAGTCCTGAAACACTTCAGGCTCAAACAGAAATAAGTAAATTTATGGTACTCCTGGCAAAAAATTATCAGCTTTATAAAGCCGGGGAATTGGATTTGGAAGAATAATAATTTCAAATTTCAGAGGCATATTGCCGGATTTTATATAATTTTGGAGTGTGATATTTTAAACTTCAAAACTATCAAACTATCAAACTCCAAACTTTAAACTTTTCAAACACTTAAACATATGAAAGGCATTGTATTAGCAGGTGGTTCAGGAACTCGTCTGTATCCGATTACCAAAAGCATTTCAAAGCAAATTATTCCGGTTTATGACAAACCTATGATTTATTATCCTTTGTCAGTTTTAATGTTGGCAGGTATTAAAGAGATATTAATTATTTCTACTCCTCAGGATATTCATCTCTATGAAAATTTATTGGGAAACGGTGATGACTTAGGTATTAAACTGGTCTATGCCATTCAACCTTCTCCTGACGGACTTGCACAGGCATTTATTATTGGCGAAGAATTTATTGGTGAGGATAATGTTTGTATGGTACTCGGGGATAATATCTTTTACGGATTCGACTTCTCTCGCACTCTCCGTGAAGCAGCGGCATTAAAAGATGGTGCAATCGTTTTTGGATATTATGTCAACGATCCTGAACGTTATGGTGTTGCTGAATTTGATTCAACAGGCAAAGTACTTAGTCTTGAAGAAAAGCCTTCAGAACCAAAATCAAATTATGCCGTCACAGGTCTTTACTTTTACAGTAATGATGTAGTTGAGAAATCAAAGAATCTTAAACCTTCAAAAAGGGGTGAGTTGGAAATTACCGATCTGAACAGACTTTATCTGGAAGAGGAACGTCTAAGTCTTAAAATGATGGGACGTGGAATGGCATGGCTTGATACAGGTACCCATGACAG
>Ga0302288_1001446_pt1 | contig 15419 bp, 12 predicted proteins | sample III_Fen_N1_1_FD_194549 | JGI IMG/M metagenome (GOLD analysis project Ga0302288, IMG submission 194549) | Peat permafrost microbial communities from Stordalen Mire near Abisko, Sweden - III_Fen_N1_1 | ecosystem: Environmental > Terrestrial > Soil > Wetlands > Permafrost | place: Sweden: Abisko...
ACACTTTTAGGAACAGAATTGTATATGTAGAAAAAGTTGTACTCGTCATACTCGCTAAATTCCTCGGCATTAGCACAAAAAACAGTGCAATTGTTTAATTTCAATATTGATATATTTTTTTTTGCAATTTCGCATAATTCCTCCGATATGTCATATCCATCAATCCTACTGAATGAGAACTTACTCATCATGTACATGGCTTTGCCTTTGCCGCACCCAATATCAATAATTTTATCTGTTTCCTGAATATCTATTTTTTTTAGAATATGTAATAATCCATTACTTGATGGCGAGTAATGATTAGAAATTGAGCGATTTAACTCAGGTTCACTGGAATTTTGACTAGAAAAATCAACTCCTAATCTCTTTTCCTCCAATTCCGAAAAATAGAAGTAAAGAGATCTCAGTATTTTATATAAATATGTTTTCTGGATATTCATAGCAGATATTTCAAATTATCATTAAATCAAACTATTTCTTTAACAAATTCACTATTCCACTAAAAATAGGCAGACTGGCATAACGCTCAAGTTTCTTCATTATCCAATAAAAATTCTTTCTGATTTTCAGTACGCCACCGTTATACTCGATAAACTCACCACCAAAATGCTTTTTAAATTCATACACACCATACATATTTGATGATTTATCGCAATCTTGCTCTGCCCCGCCAAAATCGTAAGTAGTGTATCCATTCTGTTTTGCATACTTAATAAATTCAAAATGGAGTAAGTTGGCTGCCTGAGTTTTCTTGGTTAATTGATAATCGCTGGCACCGGCATAATAATAAACCATACTGTTAAACGAAACGAAAATTGCCACTGCAGCCGGCACATCTTCAAAATAGGCTATTACCAAATAAATCTTGCTCTGTTTCGAGTTCAATAATTTAGTTATAAACTCTTTAGATTTTACGTAAACCGGCAAGAAGTTCTTCCTTTTCCGAATAAAAAGGCTGTTTTGCACCTTGCAAAAATCGTCTATCAACGCTTCAGCCGTCTTTCCTTCTTCAATTTTCACCCGAACATTAGCTTTTATTGCCTTCTGAATTGAAGATCTATGACCTTTTGAAAACAATTTGTACATTTCCGATTCATCAGCAGTAATGTCAAGCAGGTACGTGCCATGATTTTTAACAGTAAAACCAAGCTCTTGAAGCAATTCGCCATCGTTGGATCTGGACTTGGTTGAGAAAAATAACGACACTATTTTTTTACTTTTCAAGTGCGAAATCAAAAATTTCATCACAAGCTCTTTTACCTCATAGATATCTGTTTCAACTGATTTTGATACGATAACGGATGACTCTACCCTACAAATTTTAAACAACGGAGTGGCAGAATGAAAGTTAAATGGTATGCCGGCAACTATCTCATTGTTGGCATTTCTGGCTACTACACAATATACATTGTTGTACAGTTGCCAAAAATCGAATGTACTGAAAAAGTTAGCATCAGTCGTATTATTTAAAAAATGACTCCATTCGTGGTTGTCGCTATTTAATGGCATTATGCTACACTTTAATTCTTCAAGCATCTGGTCTGTTTTTTTTAATAATTATTAACGAATTTCTTACCCCAATATTTCTGTATATAGGTGTAAATGTTCAAGATACTGGTTATTTTTATTGAAATATTTTTCGGCTCTACTTCTGCAAGGTTCAGAATAATATTCTTTACCATTATTCAAAATATTGGTTATTGAAGCAAAGAGATTTTCTATATCTCCTTTTTCGACTACAAATCCAGTCTGGTCGTTAATTGCTTCAGGACTTCCACCCGTATTGTAAGTTATAACCGGAGTTCCACAAGCTATTGATTCTAAATTTGTTGTCGGAAAATTGTCGGAATATGTTGGATTGATAAACACATCTGCCAATGAATAATATTGTGCCAACTCATGAATGCTTTCGGTATGAGTGATGCCTATAATATTCCGTGGTAACTGTTTAATCTGATCTTTTTTCAGTCCAATCAATACTATTTTGGAACTTACTGGAAACAACTTACTTAACTCCAGAATATCATCAAATCCTTTGTATTTAGTCCAGACATTGGCTACTCCAAGTATTATCTTTTCATTTCCAAGTTTAAGTTTATTCCGCAACTCATTAGTATTGCTATTTTTAAACACATTCAGGTCAATGCCGTTATGAATAGTTTGCACACTAAAACCCTTGAAAAATGAGTTTTTTGCATGATTAGTTAACCAATCGGAAGGTGTAATAATATGCAAATTTTGCAAAGAACTAAAATACTTCTTTTTAAGAATGAAGTTTTGCTTCGAATTGTCTATCAATAAACTTTTTGGATAGCTTATTATATTGGGACAATTAAAACATTGAGTTTGCCAACGCCAGCATCCAATCCGCTCAAAATGACTGCAATGACCGGTTAATGGCCAACAATCGTGAAATGTCCAAACTACCGTTCGGTTAGTTTCTTTCAGGTATTTGAAAAGTATTTCGTAGTTTAAATAATACCCATGAATATTTCTCATATGTACAATATCAGGATTTATGCCGGATATTTCTTTTATCAATTTCCGGGTTGCTCTCTTAGATGACAAACCATGCTTATCGAATAACCTGCTCATAATTAGGTGAGTAAATAAATCCAGCATGTTCCCCACCTTTATCAGCGTAGATGTGCTCGGATTGTTACCCCTGCCAAATGCAATATAGGATTCGTGATTATTTTCAATCAGAATTTTGCCTACATTTTCAGCGTGCCTGCCTACACTTCCGCTATTTACATCAATGTTAATCTGTAATACTCTCATTGGGCAATATCATTTTAAGGAAATTATTTGCAATGTTTCGTGTACTAAATTTTTCAACTGATAATCTGGCATTTTTGGCCATTTCATTTCTCATATTAATGTCGGTAACTAACGACAATAATTTCTGTTCAAAAAGGCTAAAATCAAATAACGGTACCAGAAAACCATTGTAACCATCTTCAATTATTTCAGAAGGTCCGGCAACGCAATCGAATGTAACTACCGGTAATCCTGACGACAACGCTTCTCCAATAACATTCGGAAATCCTTCGGAACTGGACATAAATGCAAAAATCTCACTTCGTAAATAAAATTCATTTATAGCTGTTTGTTTTCCAGCCAATACTACATTATTTCCGGCATCTAAGTCTTTAATCAGTTCTTCAAGTTTACTTTTATTTTTCTGTTTTAGACCGTCTTCACCCACAATCACTAATTTCCAATCGGGTAAATTCAATCTTGCAAACAGCTTTATCAGACTGTCATGGTGCTTGGTTTGTATCAATCGACCTACAGATAACACAATGTTCTCTTTCTGAATTTTTTCATCGTTCGCAATGGTAGAAAATGGGTTGCCAATAACTTGAATATTAGAATTTTTAATCTTTTTTTCGAGCTCTATCTTAGCCGTTTGGGTTTGTGCAATTATTCCTTTTGCTTTTGGATATAGCATTTTTCTGAGCAATTCGTGAAAACCACCTAATGATTTTCCGGGTTGACTTCTATCTGATATGAATATGGGCATTTTTTTTCCGATGGCGGATAAAAGTACCAGGTTATTCCAAATTTCGCCAAAACTAAGTATAGCATCAGCATTTATTGCTGATAATGTCTTACGAATGAAGAATAAGACTTTTATTGAATAAAAAATATTTGGTCCCGTAAACTCAAACTCCGGGCGATGAATTATAATCGTTGATGATATCGTGTAAAATAGAGGTGTCTGATTGTCAAACAAAACCAAATGTAATTCCAGATGCTTATTATTGCTGAACTGATTCAACAATTCGCTCACCACTCTCTCCATGCCTCCTACATTGAGCGAGTGAACCAGAAATATCACTTTGCGTTTGGTATAATTCACACTCATAATTAGTAGTTTAACTCAATTTTCCAGCTAATATATTGTTACCTAATTCCTCAGATGACATAAATTTGACATCAGGCCATCTTTTGATAATTTCAGAGAGCAATTGCTTCAACTGCAATAGATTATTGTCTCTATTTTTGATATTTAGAGATCCAATATAGTTTACCCGATGGGTGCTGATTATAGCCGGTTTCATCATTCTGAAAGAAATATTTATATCGTTTAAACATTGGTTCACCCAGTCCGCTGTACTTGAAGATGGTTCAAAAACAGCATTACGAGGAATGATCAAAAGTCCATTTTTAGTTTGATTTCCAAGTATATTTATTCTGGTTCTATATTTTCCGTTTCCCAAAGGTTCTTTTTGAACCTTATTGAGCATTAAATACTTAATTCCAGTTTGTTTCAAGGTATCCGACAGCTGTAGATTTATCGTCCCATTAGCCGGAACATAACATGAAGAATGATATCCCATTAACCCGTAAAATTGATTTAAACCATCTTCAATGACTGATTTCAAAAAATTTAAGTCTTCCACTTTGTCAAAATCCATAGCCGGTTGGTATGGTTTACGAATGAGTGGCGAACTTATTCCCCACATACGATTTTCGAAAGCCAGCAACGTATGTTCGTTGCCTGCTGCTAAATCCTTCATCCAACGCAATACATTTAAATGCTCCCTTCCATGAAATTGTGGCACAAAAATCCGTTTTTCAGCACCAAGTTTCCAATAATCAAATACCTTGTCGCTATTTACATATCGTTTTAAAGTTTCAGTAAACGGTTCGTAAAAATATGTTTCAAATTTTGAAGCTTTTATTTTATCAAAATCCGGATTGGCAATTACGCAATACGGTGTAAAAACCGGATGATTTCCAATTCTGTCTTTGTAAGTTGACAAAACTTCAAACAAGCATTCCAAATCACTATTGCTCTCCAGCGAATCGTATTTATTGAAATGTGTATTTCCTACCGGAATACCACTCTTTTCCAATGTTCGATAACAATCCATCGAAGGCATTCGTACACTTCCCCAATCGTCACTCTCAAATACCACTATTCTCCTTGAGGTGTGCCAAGCGGGCAAGTTTGAAATATATTTTATAACATCGGTTTTTATCGACATAATTATCAATGCTTTATATTCAATTAACGTTGAAGTTGCTTAACGACTTTTTCAACCATCCAACCGCAAAAATTAAACGGTTCTTGATGCCAAACCAACTCCCTGTCCCAAAAACCTACACATTTATCATACCCTTCTTTCATAAAACCATAACTTATTTCAACTACTTTGGGCTCTATTTGGTCATACACAAAGTCGAAAGCCACACACTGCAATTGAAGTTTATCGGCAAGTGTAAATGCCAGTTTAATAGTGCTTTCATTAAAATTCTCTTTTTCGTAAAGAATATTTCCACTTCCAGAAGCTCTAAAGTCATGGCGTCTAACCAACCGTTTTATCGCAAATGCTTTTTCATCAATTACTATCACCCTAATATCAAACGTATTATCTGGGATGAATTCTTGAAAATATACGTAGCCGATTTCTTTTCCGGCCATTCGGGTAAAGGTGGATGGATAAACGAATCGAATAAATCCTTTCAGCACATCCTGAAAATCAGATTTTCCTTCCCTGAACTTCAACCATCTGTCTTTCAGGCTTTCCCATGCATTGTATTGTGAAAAACCTTTACCAAATGCTTTTTTTATATGTTTTTCAGCTTCGGTTTTATCGCGTATCAATTTTACATTCGAAGAACCTGCTCCACTGCGGAGTTTAAACACTTTTGGAAATTGAGTTCTCTGAGCCCAAGCGTTGGCTTCGGCTTTGGAATAAAATACCCAGGTAGGAACTAGTGGGGCTGAAATTGCTTCCAAAAGATATTTTTGTGCAACTTTATCATCAAAATGCCAAGCTGATTTAAAGTCGGGAAACACTACTTTTCCTGCATGTTCCAGTGCAAATAATAACTTCTGAGCAAAGACTATATCTTTGGAATTCATGTGACTGTGATGCCACATCAGAGCATAGCAATCCGACATCTGCTCAATAATATCCGTAGCATAGCAATCAACAATTTTGTAATTGATGCTGTTCTCTTTACAGTAGTTTATCCATCGTTGATGGAAACCGCTTTTGGAATTATGAATTGCAATTTTCATATCAAAAATTATTAATTGTATTCGATCCCGGAATTAAAATTTATTTGTTTGAGAGATTATCAGACCCAATTCAACAGATGTCAGAAATTCCAAATCAGGCCATTTTTTCAACGCTTGTTTAATAATTAGTTGCAATAACTTTAATGTATTATCTCTGTTACCTATATCAATACTACCAACATAATTCACTCTGTGACTACAAATAATAGCAGGTTTGTTCATTTTAAAAGCAATCTCCATATCTCTTAAACAATATTCAACCGGGTTTTTGAAGCTTGTAATTGTAGGTTCGAACAAGCAATTTCGAACTAAATTCAATTGACCCGATTCTGTCATTTGCCCCATAAACCTATTTTTGTAAACGAAACTACCTTCTTTTGGTTCCTTCATTTTCCGAATGCCCTGAATATACTTTACTCCTTTTTTTGCCACCCCACTATTAAAATCATTACTCCAGATATAATTAGGTGGGACTATAGATTCTGAACTGTATCCAAATAAATCGTTGAATAAATCAAGCCCTTCAAGATAAATATTCATTTTATCGGTTTTATCGGTTTCGGAATCAAAATGAGTTGCTTCAACAAAATAATTCCCATTTCCTTCAATACTTTTTCGAATTGACCCTGGCATTTTGTGCTGTAAACCAAACATCGCATCACTATCATTATTTTGCAATGCATTTATAAATTTGCTTACATTCAGATGTTCCCGAGCATGATATTGTGGAAAAAAAAGACCATCGGATTTCCCCTTCTGCCAGATTTCTAAATTACATTTATGGTTCGGATAGCTATTAAATGTCTGATTTATAGATTCGTAGTAATAGTTTTTGAAATCATTGTTTTTTATCTTTTCAAAATCGGGATTTGCCACCACGCAATTGGCTGTAATCACCGGGTTTTTACCATTTTTATCAGAAAAAGAGGTCAACAAATCAAACAGTTGGTTCAGGTCATCTTCGCTTGCCAGAGAATCATAACGCTCAAATGGATTCAGGTTTACTGGATAACCTTCCTTTAAACATTTCTCATATACTTCACGAGACGGCATTCTTATACTACCCCAATCATCGGATTCGATAACTACAATTCTTCGTTTTGTTCTGAAGCCATGTAAGTTTGTTAGTAAGCGTGATGTTGTTTGTCTAAAATTCATTTTCTTATTTCATTAGTGCTATAAATCTGCTGGCAACATTTCTGATATCATATTGATCTATATCAGGTAAAACTAATTGTTGAGTATAATTACCACTTAAAAACTCACTGACAGCTTCACGGTTTGGTTCTTTTTTTATTGACAAAATGGGTCGGTTTGCAATAGCATAATCAATTAGTTTGCTGGGAACCTGAACTGAAGTATTATTGTCGAAATTCACCAGAAAGTCCATTTGACTAAGAATTGGTAGAAGTTGTTCTCTTGAAATATATTGTCGTATTTCTAATTTGCCTTTAAGTCTTTCCTTAAAAGGCTCTAACAATACGGATTCATTATAAACAATAAATTTAAAATCGATATCCAATGTACATAAATACTCCAATAAAGGATAAGGATTACGAAAGTGTAAAGCTAAACCACCTGCGTAAGCAAAAGTTGGAATCTTGTTTTTAACATAAACAGGTATTGACACTTCACTCAAGTTAAACCCCTGAGGAATAACTTGTATTTTGCTATGAAACTCAGGGTAATAACCACTTTTAGCTGAGATATTTGGAATGACAATGAAATCTGCCAATTTACACCATTTTTTTTCTACATATTTAAAATAAAAGAGTTTCTTAAATGTGTCCGTTTTACAACCCATGTAAGGATCTCCACAGTCGGCTGCCCATACTTTGCAAAGTTTTTTATTTTTTCGGATTGCTTTGGCCACTCCCCAATGAATGGGATGCGGAACGGCAATTGAGACAATCATATCATAAGCATTCTCTTCCTTTAAACTTTTAGTTATTAGTTTAACAAGTTGTATGTCAGGGAATTCAATCGATAACTGGATAACTCTGGCTGCTATTCTGATAATTTTACTTTCACCTTCAAAGCGTTTATACTTTAGCGTTCCCATTGATTTAAACAAAATACCTGTTTTTTGAGAATACTGGTTGTAGAACTCAACATCGAAAGCCGGTAGCATTACAGTTACTTCATGCCCTTGCTTCACAAGTTCAAGTGCTAATTGTGTAGTACGGTTTGCTCGTGGCGATATGTTAGGGTAAAAAACCTTCGAAATAATTAGTATTTTGCTCATTGACAGTAACTATTTTATTGCTTAAATTCAACTTTTTAGTAATCAAATAAAGACCACACTGAAATAGGATCACCCATAAATGGAAACGGAGTAGGTAACAGTAAACACACATTAATATTTTCAGAAGCAACTCTCAATGTTATTATAAAATGAAAAATCAAAGGAATAAGACTTATAGCCGCAAGCACATTCAACTTCTTCACACTTATATATTTGTACAACATTGCAAAAAATAGAAAAGTAAATGCAAATAACTGGAAAATCCCACGATACCTGATTCCAAGCGATGGTACATCAATAACAAAATTAGTGAACGCCAATAATAACAGGCTAAACGAAAAAAGATTCTGAACTCCTTTATTTTCAACTTTGGACCAGAAATAAAAACTTACAATATACATTATATAAATGTAGTAATCCATTAAGTAGTTTCGGAAAGTGAGAAACCAACTGAAGTCAACATTGCGAATTTGATCCACATAATCTTCGTTTAAATAGGAACTTGTTCTGTTTTCAAAGCCCCCTCCTAAATATGTGCCTAAATGATTAATTATGTCACCGGCAAAACTGGGAATTATAAAAGAAACTATAACTAATGGAATATAAATGTTATTTCGATTTCCAACTGCTAAATAGATTAATAGTAACACACTAGCCGCTGAAAGTCCAAAGTGCATCAAAACTGATAGAAAAACAATAGCTAAATACTTGTAATCTTTGTAATAGACCACATTAAATGCTCCAATAAAAAATATCCATACAGCCGAAAAGAAACGGAAGTTCCCTAATGCGGTTATTGGAATTACAAGTATTAATAAAAACAACATTAACCATGCATTGGGATTCTTGTTTAGCTTGTAAAATGGATATACCAGATTAATACCTTTAATGTATAAAAATCCAAAGATTAGGGCATATACTGAGAATAATATGCGAACATCTTTTGTAAATAGTGAAACTATAAAAACAATTATTTTCTGAAGAATGTCAATATCATCTTCCCTATACAAATCATTCAGTTTTTTAAAAGATATTGTCCCAAACTCGGATACAAACTGTTTGAATCCTAGATAAGTTGTATATAAATCTGATTTTAAGTAGATAACAGTAAAACCATATAAAACAAAAAATGCAAGGATAACGTATTTTGAACTTTTAAAGCTGAAATTTCTTATCGCTATTAAAAATCCAATTAATGGCCAGAATGGAAATACTAATAAAGATGCCCATTCGCTGTTAATATATGCACTAAATTTTGATCTTAACATACTTCTTGCATATTAGTTCAAATAAAAATACAATCAATATCAATGAGAATAATAATAAAGTAACTGATTTTACAATAAATTCCATATTGTTGAATCTCGAATTTCCATTTGATTTATATTTGTGATTCAACACTTTGGCAGTTTCATAACGCTTGCACTCTGGCGAGTTCTTTATCTCAGTGAATTGGTTAGCCCAAATAGTTTTAGAGGTTAAGTCCAAAAAAATCAGTTTTAAAACAACTGTTTTTCCACAAATTTCTAACTTCTTTACAGCCAACAAATGATTATAACTGTCACTTATATATGATTTCGTAATTAAAATTGGTTGCGAGGCACATATTAGCATTTTGAAACCACTTGTGTTTTCTAGCAAAATACTTGTATCGCTTAATTGCTGAACTGCCACCGAACGAACAACATTAAAAGATGTTTTTAAACTTTTCTTTCTGTTCGAATTATCAATAATTTTGAATGAATTACTGTTTTCGAAAACAAATTTTCTGTATATTGTATCCTGATTTTCGTAGTACTTGACACCTTCTAAAATTCGGCTCTTATTACTGTTAATGCCGGCATCTATAATATACGAGCCTTTTGGTTTTATATTCTGAGAGTTCTCAAAAATGACTGTGGACTGCGATTTTTCGTTCTGAAAGAATGTCCTTTCTTTCGATTCTTTATAAGAATAAATTCCGGTGTTTGCAAAAAAAGACCCATTTCTGTAAATATACAAACTTAAATCATCTGGTTGCTTATGTACATTGGGCGGTGTGTTCAACGAAACAAAAAGAATGCTTGAGTTTATCGAGTCTATAGTCCAATTAAACCCTGCAATCTGGTTTGAATAACTAAAAAATCGATTTTGCGGGATATTACTATCTGTCCAAATATTATCTGTAAATTTACTATAACTATCACCCAGACCTTGGACATATTTATCATTAGTTGTAACGCCTTTTAGAAATTCGCCGGAAGCTGATATTTTGCCTTTTAGTAGTTTTACGGATGGTAGCTCTCTAACTGCATTAATAGTTGACATTTTGTCAAATTGACTATAAATGAATATCCAGTAGCCTGTTGCAGATTCATAAATTGCACCATCATCGCCTATAAAAAAAGGTATAATGTCTAACAGTCGTCGATTAAAAGTCTCAATTAATTCAGATCTCAGATTAGCATTCTCGGTATATTCTGCCAACTGTGCAATTGCACGAAGTTGCATGATTCCGTGATTCGATTGCCATGTAAAATGAGTATTGTTCAATAAAAATCCGGTACATATATTTAAGTCGGAATTCAAGTCGCTAATCATTTCTTTTTGGTCTGGCTCATATTCCTGCAAATACGATAAATACAACATAATAAATTGAATTCGTTCGGAAATAACATGATCATTTACAGTCATACTATTCAATGAAGTTGGATTTGAAATTTCGCTATAAACGAATGAATATACTTTATTTAAAGTCTGAATATCGGTTGCTGAAAGTTTGGCATTTTTAGTCTTGCTAATCAGATAATCGGTTGCAAAAGCCATCGAAAACAATGTCAGTTGTTGGGTAGGATGTAAAGCACCTCTTTTTAAAATTGATTTGTTATCCGGCTTAATTATCATATTTTTAAATCCCGGCACTATGAGTATCGGGGTATCTTTTGAAATGATTAATTCAGAGGCAATTAAATTGTCGGGTATCATTGTTTTTCGTATCTTTTGAAACGATTCAAGCTTAATATCATTCCGATTCATAAGCATAATCTTCTCCAGGTTAAACAAGCACTTACTATCTATAAATAGAAGCAACACTGCGTAACTTAAAACGAAAATTAATATATAAACCGCTATTCTTCTCATGTGTAAGTTTTTATGCTTTATATAATCCATTAAAATGGTACATGATTATTTGTTTCGAATATTCTTTATATACAGTAAAGTTCAAAGTAAGAAAGTTTTTCAAAACTTGTCTTATTCCAATTCTCAAACGATAATTAACCTTAAATACCTTAGAATCAATTTTTCCCAGATTTTTATAGTAGTTTTCGTCATAATAATTGACATGTTCGACAAACAACGGAGTTTCTTTATATGGTACGAATACAAATAATTGACTACATTTTGTCAGTAATTCTGATACCAATTTCTCATCATCAGTTATGTGCTCCATTACATGTGACGCAATAATTATTTCAGCATTAGGAATTTCAGATGTTTCTGTTGCATAAAACTCAGCAATATTACCATATCTTTTTCTACAGATTTCGATAGCAGCTTCCGAAATATCCAACCCAATTATTTTTGCTATTGGGAAAAACTTTTTATAGAGTGGTATTGCATCTCCCAAAGCACATCCAAAGTCAATAATTTTACCATTAAAATCTGGGTTGATATTCATTGCACTTATATTTGCTTTAGCATATTCTTCCGTCTGCTTTTTCCCGGAATCATTCCAGCTCCCGGAACTAAACCGGTCTTCCCAGTATCCCTTGGTGTTAATATTATTCATGTCTTTGGATTTCATTTGTTGATTGCATTTTCAGAACTATCTGGTTTTTTACGAATAAAATCAATTACAAATGGCTGTATTACTGACAAGTAGTTGAGTTTTAACGGGAAAGATGTAACGAGTAAAACGACTATATAGCAAGCAAGTGAAATACTCAGATTAATTAATGGCTTTGGCTGTAAATGAATTTCGGATAATATAAATCTTACCAGCACAATTACCGCTACCGAATGCAATATGTAATATACTATCTGTTTGGGTAGAAGTTTTCCTATACTTATTTTAATAAGTTTCGATACAAATAAAAATGCAATCAACACTTTCAGAACGCTCAATGAAACAGACAAAATGGCGATTGCCACCGGCGATTTAAATATTAAAACCACAACATAACCTAATCCCCAGGCACAAATAGCTATGAACATATGTAAATTCGAATAGAATTTAGTTTTACCCATCGACAGAAGTAAGGGAGCAAATATTACTATGTTAAAAAAGTTTATGAGCATTGCTATTTGAAAGTAGATTGTAGAGTTTGAGTATCTGCTGGAATACATAATGGTAACAATATCGCTTGCATTAAATATGAAAAATATGACCATTGGATAAATAATCATTGCCGATTTATTCAGCGCACTTTTCCATATTGTAACAAAATCATCGGAATCTGAACCTTTGTAAAACATTTTTGAGAATACGGGTAACAGAACTGTTGACACTGAAGTTGTTATCATTGCAACAAAAGGAATCTCAATAAACCCATTGGAATACTCTGCAAAAATTTCGGATCCAAAATACCGACTTACATAAAACTGATCTGCAGCTTTGATTGCAGTACCCCACAAACTTGCTGTTAGCAAGGGTAAACTATAAGCAAATATCTCTTTGAAACTTAAATTTACTTTTTCGGCTTTTACATGTATGAAAGGAATATTCTTAAAATAAATCGCAATTATCAATGATAAAACAGCTGCTATATTCCAACCATAAATAGCGTATATATAAGATTTGTGCAATACAATTACCGGGAACAAGATAAATATAAGAGTTATGATTCTGGTAACAGATTCATAAATTGGTATGTAAGCTGTTTTCTTGTATGTTGCAAAAACGCCTCCAATTCCCAATGTTGGCAACAATAACATTGGTATAGGTGAAAATGCTTTTAATCCAATGCTTAATGCAGGATTTTTTAGAATTTGAGAAATGTAACCCGAAGAAAGATATAAGAATAACGAAAACAGAAAGCCGGTAAAAAACAAGAACTTAGAAACCTTGAGCACTATCTCTTTTCCTTGTTGCAAATTAAAGCGAGGTAAAAAATACGAAAATACCGTTGGTAAACCTGCAGAAAAAATAACTAATAACGTAGAATATACATATACAATCTGTTTGTAGGTCCCATAGTCAGCCTTATTAAAATACCTGGACAAAATTGCCGCACTAACAATTGAAAGTCCGATAGAGCTAATACTGCCTAATGCAACCCAGAAGACCTGTATAGTATTGTTAGAGTTTTTCATTAAATTTGATGTAGTTTCGGTACAAAAGAATTGCTTTGTTATTGTTATCTATTTATCTTATGTTTAGTCCACAATCTACTCAATAGCAGATAAAAATCTATTAACAAATGTATTCGAATCTGTATAAGCTTCTTTTAATATATTTTGAGCATTGAATAAAATCTCGTAATATTTTCGGTAATTCTCTTCAATTTTATTCAGGACACTTTCTAATCCATTAAACTCCCAATCTATTTCTATGTAGCTAAAGTTATTTCTATATATGTCAGGATAAGTTGAACCATTAATAATGCTTTCAAAATCCCTATAACAGACCTCTCCCCAACCAAATGGACTTATTAATGCTTTTGACTTATCTATCTCTTTTATGTATTTATTCTGAGAAATTGTACTTCCCGTAATAATTTTCTTATTATCTACTGACATTTTTTTTAGTTTGTCAATGAGAGTATTTCGTTGACATGAGTAGCGTGAATCAGATGATGTTGTGCCTCGGTAAACAGTTAAAATGTTTTTCTTATCAAAGTCTGTCTTGAAACGTGGCAGTTTGTACACTCGGTTAAATATGCCAGATGTTCCTATGGGATAGTATTTTGCCAGAGGAAAACTTCTGTAGTCCAACAAACCTATATTCCATGCAACCTTCAACTTAGTTTGGTCTTCGGTTCTCAAAGGGGTATATGGTATATTGCTCGGAGTATAGTTTTTCCCAATCCAGCACATAACACTTTCATCTCCATTGTTTTCGCTGTATTGGGCTTTGTTCTTTAGTAACTGCTTTTTTAAATGAATATCCACATAGGGTGTTAACCAAAACAATCTACTACCACTACTATCACCAGAATCAAAAAGAATTATTTTTCCGCAAATTTTCTTTAAGTTGTTTATTATCGAAATAATCTCATATTGAGTTCCCGACAACCATAGTTTGCTTCCATATTGCTCTCTTAGATGTCTATAATCAATTATAAGTACGTCTATTTGTAATTTGTTTGTTTCTAGTGCTTTAATATTTTTGCAGAACTTAAATTGAGTATTATAACTACTAAATTCATTAGCCCATTTAATTAATGGATAAAAATCATTCCAACCTCTTTTTAAAGGTGTTTGATTGGTTAGTAGAAATACATTCTTCATACTCTATAAGTTTTCCCAATACCAATTAACCGCTTCCTTAAGACCTTCTCTTACTGTGTATAAGGGTTTGTAGCCTAACAACGTTTTAGCCTTATCTATACTTGCCAGTGAGTGCGGTATGTCGCCCACACGGTTTTCTCCGTGAATTACTTTTACGTTGCGGATTTCAATATCAAATTCAGATAAAAACTCTTTCAGATAGGCTACAAGTTGGTTCAGACTTGTTTGTTCGTTGCAGGCAGTATTAAATACCTGATTTATTGCAGTTGGATTAGTAGTTTCTAATGCAAGCATATTCATATGAACCACATTATCAATGTAAGTAAAGTCGCGTGAAAATTCACCATCACCATTAATGGTAATTGGCTCATGTGCAATTAGTTTTTTTACAAATAGAGGTATAACTGCGGCATAAGCTCCATTTGGATCTTGCCTACGACCGAAAACATTAAAATATCGTAACCCGATGCACTCCATTCCATAGGTTCTGGCAAACACATCGGCATAAAGTTCGTTTACATATTTGGTGACAGCATATGGTGATAGAGGCTTTCCAATTACATCTTCAACTTTAGGTAGCTCCTTGCTATCGCCATATGTAGAGGAGCTTGCGGCATATATAAAGCGTTTAACTTTTGCATCCCGTGCTGCCACCAACATGTTCAAAAAGCCACTTATATTGTTTTCATTGGTAGTAATTGGATCATT
>Ga0302288_1001447_pt1 | contig 15413 bp, 13 predicted proteins | sample III_Fen_N1_1_FD_194549 | JGI IMG/M metagenome (GOLD analysis project Ga0302288, IMG submission 194549) | Peat permafrost microbial communities from Stordalen Mire near Abisko, Sweden - III_Fen_N1_1 | ecosystem: Environmental > Terrestrial > Soil > Wetlands > Permafrost | place: Sweden: Abisko...
TTACTATTTAATAAATACATGCAGTATCATTGTCAGATAATTATACTGGTAGGTCGATTACCCAACTACCCAATCATCCAATTAACCAATTAACCAATCAACCATTTAACCATTTAACCAATTAACTACTTCACCATTAATGCTGTTTTCTCTTCATTCCATACACCTAAATGGATAGATTGAATGGTATTAACCAATGTTTTATCGAAGGGTCGTTCCACGCGAATGTAATTATGGGTGAATCCCACCATTTTATCGTCCCTGGAGCGGCTTTCCCAGAGTACCTGAACCTCTTTACCAATTTGATTTTCGTAAAACTGCTGTGTCTTGATAGTTGAGAGCGAATGCAATACTTCACTGCGATGTTTACGCTCGGTATTTAGGACTGAATGCTCAATTTCGAGCATCTTAGTGCCTGCACGTTCCGAATAGCTGAAAACATGTAATTGTGAGATGTCTAATGTTGTGATAAACCGGAGTGCCTCTTCGAAAAACTCATCCGTTTCACCACGTACTCCCACAATCACATCCACTCCGATAAATGCATCCGGCATTATTTGTTTAATAGAATGTATCTTTTCAGCAAACAGTTCTTTCGTATACCGGCGTTTCATTAGCTTTAGTACTTCATTTGAACCTGATTGCAAGGGTATATGGAAGTGAGGCATGAAATGCCGGCTCTGTGACACAAAACGGATTAATTCGTCTGTTAGTAAATTCGGTTCTATGGACGAAATCCTGAAACGTATTTCATCCGGCAATGCATCCAATGCTTTTACCAGATCAAAAAAGTTTTCACCGGTTGTTTTGCCGAAGTCTCCGGTATTAATTCCGGTGAGTACAATTTCCCTGGCGCCTTCAGAAATAGCTTGTCTGGCCATATCAACCGTTTCGCTGATTGAGGCATTCCTACTATGTCCCCTGGCAATGGGAATGGTACAATATGTGCAATAATAGTCACATCCATCCTGTACTTTCAGGAAGAAACGTGTGCGGTCGTCACGCGAACATGATGGCTTGAATTCTTTTACTTTCAGGATGTCCTCCCTATGAATTTCCCCGTTTACCGACGCATCATTCTTATTCAGATAATCCAACAGGCTAAACTTTTCATTTGCGCCCAATACCAGATCGACTCCTTCTATTGAGGCAATTTCTTCAGGTTTCAATTGGGCATAGCAACCTGTTACTACCATGATGGCATCAGGATGCTGACGATGCAGCCTGTTGATAGCCTGGCGGCATTTATGATCGGCCGTATCGGTGACCGTGCAGGTATTGATTATACACACATCGGCCTGTTCTCCGGGCCGTACTTTTACAAATCCCTCATTGCTTAATTGTTTACCTATTGCAGAAGTTTCGGCAAAATTTAATTTACACCCTAAAGTATGGAAAATGACTTTTTTATTGTTGAATATAGAATTGTCTATCATGTTTTGAATTCGAATTTGCAGCACAAAGGTAATGAAAATTGAAGAATTTTTCGATTTCAATACCGGGTTTGTTCTGTATTACGTTTTTGAGAAAGTTTTTTCTGTTTTTAAACAACTAATTACAAGTGTTGATTTATCCGATTTTTTGTATATTTGCAATTGTATTTTTCATTACTGATTGCACCATAACTTAACATGGTTGGATTTAATCAGTACCTGACTTCATCAGAAAAACTTCAATTATTCATCTTAAATAGTATAACTATGTCTTCACTAGCTATTGTCGGTTTTCTAGCCTCATTATTCTCTATCATGAATCAGTTTCCACAAGCCATAAAAGTATTCCGTACCCAGGACACCCATAGTCTGTCACTGGTCATGTATTGTGTTGTGGTGGTGGCTATCACCCTCTGGCTGGTTTACGGCATTATGCTCCGCGATGCTCCGTTGATTTGGGCCAATGCCTTATCGCTGGTGCCAATTATATATATATTTATTATTAAAATGAAAAATACTATTCTGGGTATTGATAAATTATCAATTTAAGATCCGGTGATTAAGTAATTAATAATTAATAATTAATAATTGCCAGTACGCTAAACCATAAGGTTTTGTATGTCAACAAATATATCATTAATTTTCTACGATAACATAGTTGCTAACTAAGTTGAAGAGTTCCCATGGAAGAAAATTATATCTGAGGGAAATAGAAACCAGCAAAAATAAAAAGGCTGTAAACTTTTAGTTTACAGCCTTTTTTAAAGAATATACTTAAGTAATGGGAGCAATTAAATGTTGCATTTTAAATCCGAATAAAATCAGGCCTATTAAAAGAATCCGCTTTAATTCCGTCAAACCGGAATGTACCATCTGCTTGATTAGCGTAAATCAGCTTTCAAATCTTTTTTAAATAGAAGATTATATCCTTTTCCCAACTTATACCCTGAAATCAAATCGTTCGGTACGGGTTTTTTCATAAATATCCCGGTCGAAGGAATATAAACGGGCAGGTTTATGTGAAACGCCTGTCTGAATTTCATCCAGTTGTATAAGATAAGGCATTTTATTTACTTTTCTGCGATAATTTCTTTTGTCGTATGATGTGTTGAAAATAGCTTCATAAATTTTTTGCATTTCAGTAAGCGTGAACTTCAATGGTAATAATTCGAAAACCAACGGCTCATGCAGCAAATCATACCGTAATTTTTTAAATGCTTCATCAAAAATTTCTTTGTGATCAAACATCAAATCTTTAATTTCATAGGCATTGGTCCATGTTGCAACATCAATCAACATGCTGTTATCCAAATCTTTCAGATTGAGTAAGGAATAGAAACCGACAGTAATTACCCGGTCGTCTTCCAGGCGAGGTTTAACCCATTCATAGTCACGTTCGTATCGGCTTAGGCGATTGGGATCACTGAAGACCCAAAACTGTTTTACAAAAATGTTTTCTAATCCGGTTTGTTCTTTGAGTATACGGGATGCTGTTTCGGTGATATTTTCCGTACGCCGGACATGATTCCCCGGCAATTTCCATTCCTCGTAAATTTCACCTTTATATGGAATAAATTCTTTTCTAACCAATACTTTAAGTGTGTTTTCTTCATATCCAAAAATAACACAATCGACAGAAATAGTGGGTAAAGTTTCAAACATGGTTTTACTAATTGTTGATTTCGGTGCCATATACGTAATCTCAGTTGTAATAAAATTAATTATAAGTAATTGAAAAGATTACGCAAAGATAGTAATTTCTATGAAAGCTAGAATGATGAAGTGTCCCTAATACACATTTAAAGCTTATTTTAGAATGATTATAAGCATTGTGGTATGTATTACAATTTTATAAATGAGATAAAACGTAAAACAGACAATATGTGATCAACGATAATCCACTACAAAAATAATGTTTTTCGTTGACTCTTAGGGCGAATTATGCAAATCGTAATTTGGGTTTATGATTATCAGCAATATGTCCTGAGCTGAAATCATCAACCTACATCCGAATGATTTAAAATGTAACTTGCCATATATGCAATGCCTGGGAAATAAAATCTAGTAGCATTCAACCTTTTCGTATACAAACTTAATCCTGTTTAGTTACATTGGTTAATGCGACTGTGCAACGACTTTGTCATGTCTTTTTTCTTTTTCCTCCCCGCAGCTTTCCTTATCCTACCTATAACCCACCGATAACCCACCTCATTATATGATATGGGATATGGGTGGGTTATGGGTGGGATATCTAAGGGATAACTAAGAGACAACATAAAACGCGTGACAGAGAGCTGATGAACGGGTATCAAAAGTCCGGAAAAGAATTAAACGGAAACGTGTGTCGATTCGTTATTTGGTGGTTTACATCAGTTATTTCAAAATTTGCTCTTCGGCGTAGCAAGTCAATTGGATTTAACGGGTAATAACTTTTTGGTTTTCAATGCCATTTTATAGTCTCATTAAATTGATATGAGTTCGATCTAAGGAATAGTCCGTTAGTACTTAAAGATCAATAGATAACATATTCTATTCTGTTTAATTTCCCGTAGGGAACATATATATTTATCCCCTGACGGGGAAATCAATCCCAGAATAATATATTCTATTGATATATGTTCCTCACGTGAAAATTACTGTTTGTATTTCAAATACTAATGCGAATCCTTACATCGAACTCACGTTAAATTAGAAATGTTTGCGGATAATCATAATATAAAATAAGGTGATACGTTCTTTCTGCTATTTCTAAGTATTGGTAGATATTTAATGATTAATTTGTTAATCTATATGTACTTACTTATGAGTGATCAGTCAATTATTCATTATTCATTATTAATTTTTAATTATTAATTACTTATATGTGGATATCTAACACCTTTTTGCATTAAAAATAAAGAAGCTCACAATTTCTTTCACTCATCATAGTTCATTATTTACCAATAACTCAATTTTTACCCATTCAGGTAATACATAATTCATAGCTTGTCAACAATAACAAAAATGTGTACTTTTGCATGGAATTATTGTAATGTACCCGTATTATCAGGATAAAGCTACCTTTAGTTTTAAACTTACCGGCAATGATTTTTAATCAAATTAATTTAAGATTATTTTTAAATGGAATATACCACTGTCATTAAACCCAAAAATAAACTTTTTGAAGTTGATTTTAAAGAGATCTGGCAATACCGTGATTTATTTTCCATGTTTGTAAAGCGAGATATCATCACGCAGTATAAACAGACAATCCTCGGCCCTACGTGGTTTTTTATCCAGCCTATATTAACGATGATAATTTATATGGTGTTTTGCGGTATTGCAAAAATACCTACCGATGGATTGCCCGGTCCATTATTCTATCTGATTGGAATAGTGAGCTGGAATTACTTTTCAGATTGCCTGAATAAAACATCCAGTACTTTTACCACAAACCAGGCTATTTTCGGGAAAGTCTATTTTCCCCGTTTAATAGTACCCCTGTCAACGGTTGCATCCGGTCTGTTGCGAATGGGAATTCAGTTTATGTTGTTTGCTGCCGTTTATATTTACTATTTAGCCATTGGCGCGAAGATTGCACCCAATATTTATGTGCTTTTAATACCCGTATTAATCTTGATGCTTGCCGGACTTTCGCTGGGTTTTGGCATTATCATCTCATCCATGACTACGAAATACAGGGACCTGACTATCCTGTTTACATTTATTGTTCAATTGTGGTCTTATGGAACGCCTGTAATGTATCCTTTGAGTATGGTCCCTCATAAATATCAATGGTTGGTGGCATTAAATCCTGTTACTTCCATCGTAGAAACATTTAAATACAGTACCATGGGAGCGGGGACTTTCAGCTGGGGCCTGTTAGGTTATAGTTTCGTTTTTATGATTGTGTTGTTGGGTATTGGAATTGTGGTATTCAATAAGGTTCAACGTTCATTTATGGACACCGTTTGATACGAATTACACGATTAATACAAATTAGACGAATTAATACGAATTACACGAATTAAGATGAGATATATATACGTTTTTGCCACTCTTTTTTTTACTGTTTACGGGCAAATGATTCTGAAATGGAGAATCATGAAATTAGGCTTCACATTGCCTGATTCAGGAATTGTGGACAAATTAATCGCATTATTCCGGTTAGTCATCGATCCGTTTATTTTATCCGGATTTTTATCTGCCTTTATAGCTTCTTTGTGCTGGATGGCAGCCATGACTAAGTTCCAGATTACAGAAGCATATCCTTTTATGAGTCTGGCACCTGCCATTGTATTCCTTTTGGGAATCTGGTTGTTAGGTGAGACTTTTACGATTGGAAAAGTCGTAGGATTGATATTAATCATTGTTGGTCTGATTGTTACCGTTAAATATTAAAATGAGGAAGTTAGCAATTATTGGTGCAAGCTATTTACAACTCCCGCTTGTCAGTAAAGCAAAAGAAATGGGAATTGAAACCCATTGTTTTGCCTGGGAAGATGGTGCTGTCTGTAAAGAAATGGCCAACTTCTTTTATCCTGTTTCTATCCTTGAAAAAGAACAGATATTGCAAATCTGCCAACAGGTGGGCATTGATGGCATAACCACCATTGCTTCGGATGCGGCAGTTCCCACTGTATGTTATATTGCGGGGGTAATGGGATTGACAGGAAATGCTTTTAACGATGCATTGGCTGCAACCGACAAGTATGCAATGCGTCAACGATTCGCTGAATTCTCAGTATCATCGCCACGATTTGTAATTGCAGAGGACAATTATTCCATAGAAAATTTCAGATTCCCGGTCATAGTAAAACCAACTGACCGTTCAGGAAGCCGTGGAGTGAAAAAGATTGAGCATCCGGCTGAAATAGAAGCAGCAGTCGACAGGGCCCAACAGGAATCATTTACACACCGGGCTATCATTGAAGAATATATTTCAGGCAAGGAAGTCAGTGTGGAGAGTATCTCCTGGCATGGAAAACATTATATATTGGCCATTACGGATAAGATAACAACCGAAGAACCTTATTTTGTGGAACTGGAGCATCACCAACCAAGCAATCTGCCGGCCGAAATCCAGGATAAGATCAAATCGGAAACACTGAAAGCACTTTCCGCCTTACACATTGAATATGGTGCAAGCCATGCCGAATTTAAGATTACTTCTAAGGGTGAGGTGTTTGCCATTGAGGTAGGAGCAAGGATGGGTGGTGATTTTATAGGTTCCCATTTGGTAAAGCTCTCAACAGGATATGATTTTGTTAGAGGGGTAATCGATATTGCATTGGGACACTTTGAAGAACCAGTGTTGAAGGTTCGACGATTTTCCGGAGTCTATTTCCTGTGTAAAGAAACCAAAGAACTGCTTCCGGTAATACAAAATTCAGGAAATTACAATCAAATTGTGGAAGCTGAAATAACTGATTCAGAATTGCATGCTATACAATGCAGTGCCGATAGGAGTGGCTATTTTATTTACCTGGCTGAAAAACGTTTTATATTATGAAAAATCCTCATTTATCCATTGTGACTACCCTCTACAAATCAGAACGGTTTTTAGATGCTTTTGTGGCACAATGTGAAGAAGCAATGGTGGCAATAAAGTGTGATAGTTACGAACTTATCTTTGTGAATGATGGTTCACCGGATAATTCGTTGGATAAAGTGTTGAAGCTAAAAGAAACGAACAACAACATAGTAGCTGTTGATTTATCCCGTAATTTTGGACATCACTATGCCATCATGGCCGGGTTAACTTATTCTACGGGTGATTATGTGTTTTTGATTGATTGCGACCTGGAAGTTCCACCAACTCAGATACCTGTTTTTTATAACAAACTAAACGAGGAAGAAGGTTGTGATGTGGTATTTGGGGTACAGGAAACAAGAAAAGGATCCTTTATAGAACGGACAGTGGGTGGATTGTTTTACAGCTTTTTTAATAGCCTGACTGATACCCGAATCCCTGAGAACTTGCTTACCGAACGATTAATGAGCAGAAGATACGTTGATGAACTAATAAAAATGGGTGATAAAAACATTTTTATGGCAGGTATGATGCAATGGATTGGTTTTAAGCAAATTCCTATAACCATAAAAAAAGGATTACGTGAAGGTAAAAGCACGTATACATTAGGCAAACGAATTGCACTCAGCATGGAGGCAATTACATCCTTTTCGTCCTATCCGCTGGTTATGTTATTTAAATTCGGCTTTTTTATATCTACTATAAGTGTTATTACAGGAGCTTATTTCCTGATAAAGAAACTGATTTACCCGGAGATTGTACTTTCAGGGTTTACTTTTTTAATTGTAGTACTCCTCTTTTCTGTCGGTATTATCATAAGTTCATTAGGAATCCTTGGAGTTTATATTGATAAGCTTTTTAATCAGACTAAGAACAGGCAGAGCTTTATCGTGAAAGATATATACAAATAGGAACATGGAAAACAAACTGAAGAAAGTTGTAATATTTGGTATCAGTGATTTTGCCGGTCAGGTAAGTTTTTACCTCAAACAGGATTCTGATTTTGAAATTGTAGCGTATACGGTAAATGCAGAATATAATAAATCGAAGACATTCCTGGATTTACCGGTGGTAGATTTTGAAGAAGTCGCGACACTATATCCTCCAACAGATTTTTCTATGTTTATAGCTATCGGGTATAACAAATTAAATGCGACCCGTACAAGTAAATTCAATGAGGCAAAAGCAAAAGGATATCATCTGATCAGTTATGTCTGTTCCCGAAATTCGTATTGGAATGATCTTATGGTCGGTGAAAATTGTTTTATCATGGAAGGGAATATCTTTATGCAAAATGTCAAAATTGCTGATAATGTAATAATAGCTGTTGGCAACAAGGTTGGTCATGATTCAGTGATAGAAGAGAATTGTTTTCTAACGTCAAACATAATGTTGGGAGGTTTTTGTACCATAAAGAAAAATACATTTATCGGATTGAGTGCCGTTGTCAGGGATAAAACGACTATCGAAGAAAATAATATACTGGGAGCCGGGGCTATTATATTGAAAAACACGAAAAAAGGAAGTTCTTTTTTGACTACCTCAACTCCACTGACTCCTGATCCGAATAACTATATCATGGATTTTATTTGAATTAATAATTAAAAATTAAAAATTAATAATTGCCAGGATCTGAAATGCAAGCTTTTATAGATTAACAAATAAATCATTAAATTTCTACTATTACTTAAAACAAATATTTCATTATGGAAGCAACAGAATTTATAAAAAACTTTGCAGCACAATTCGATGATACCGATGTATCTGAATTTACCCTCGAAACACGTTTCAGGGAACTGGATGAATGGTCATCGTTAAATGCACTGGCAATATTAAATATGATCGGTAAGAAGTATTCCGTTTTCCTTAAACCGGACGAAATGAAACCAACAAACACTGTTCAGGAACTGTTTGATCTTGTCAATTCAAAAATAGTATAACAATCAATTTATGTGATTGTATCTGTATTGTTTATATTAATTTACTTTCATATGTTTTGCCATTACAATCTTCCGCTCTTCTTCCATAATTATGAATTATAAATTATGAAATATTAATTGATTATGCTGAATCCTTTTTCATTAGTTGGTAAAACAATTCTGGTAACAGGTGCTTCTTCCGGTATTGGAAGGGCTACAGCTGTTGCATGTTCACAAATGGGAGCAAAACTTGTCATTACTGCTCGCAATGAAACTCGCCTGAATGAAACATTTTCAATGCTCATGGGGGAAGATCATCTACAAATATGTGCTGACCTGACTAATCCTGATTCATTGGATAAGCTTGTTGAAGGATTGCCTAAACTGGATGGACTGGTAAACAACGCAGGTATAGCAAAACCATTGGTCCTTCAACTGACAGATGCTGAAGATGTAAACGAAATTATGCAAATCAATGCTTTTGGACCAATTCACTTAACCCGACTGGTGTTGCAACACAAGAAACTGAACAAAGGAGCATCCCTGATTTACATCTCATCGGTTAACGGGAATAATTGTGCCTACATTGGAAGTTCAATCTATGCTGCTTCCAAAACAGCACTGACAGGTTTTATGAAAGGTGTTGCACTGGAACTGGCCCCCCGTGGTATACGCGCCAATTGCATTAATCCCGGTATGATCGGCACTGAACTGTTGAAAGATGGTAGTATCGGACAGGAGGAACTTGAAGCAGACCGTTTGAAGTACCCGCTTAAACGATATGGCAAACCCGAAGAAGTAGCCTATGCAGCCGTTTATTTGCTATCTGATGCTACTCAATGGATTACAGGAAGCAGTCTGTTAATCGATGGTGGATATACGTTGCAATAATTGGTTGATTGGTTGATTAGTTAATTAGTTGATTAGTTGATTGTTTAATTGGTTGTCCCGATAGCTATCGGGAGGTTGATTGGTAATTAAAGTGATTTTTTGAAATAGTAATTCATGAAGTTGCGTGGATTTAAATAATTCAAATTGAATACGATGAAAACTTATATAAAGGCTATTTCCTATTATTTACCGGAAAAGGTAGTTACAAACGAAGATCTGGTAAAAGAATTTCCTGAATGGACGGTTGAAAAAGTGGCCGGAAAAGTGGGTGTACAACAACGTCATGTGGCTTCTGAGAATGAAACTGCTTCTGATATGGCTACTAAAGCTTCCGAGAAACTTTTTACCGAGCATAATATCGATCGGTCGACCATTGATTTTGTACTGCTATGTACCCAAAGCCCCGATTATTTCTTACCTACTTCAGCATGTCTCGTTCAAAACAGGTTAGGGTTATCCACTTCATGTGGCGCATTGGATTTTAATCTGGGGTGCTCCGGTTTTGTATACGGTTTATCACTTGCCAAGGGATTGATTGCTGCCGGGATTGCTAAAAATGTGCTATTGCTGACGGCAGAAACGTATTCAAAACATATTCATCCGAAAGATAAGGGAAATCGCACTATATTTGGAGATGCTTCTGCTGCAACGTTGGTTTCAACGGATGGCTTTGCTTCTGTTGAGGATTTTTGTCTGGGTACTGATGGCCGTGGAGCTGAAAACCTGATTGTCAGGAAAGGTGGTTCACGCCAGCCAGATTCACTGGGTGATCTGGTGTTTGATGAAAGTGGCAACCCGGGTTCATCTGACTATCTATACATGAATGGTAGCGAGATATTTAATTTTACAGCGGAAGCTGTTCCGGTTCTTGTAGATCAGGTACTGGAGAAGAATCAGCTTACTAAAGATGATATTCAGCTGTTTGTGTTCCACCAGGCCAATAAATATATGATGAACTACCTGCGTAAATTAATTGAAATAGAACCTGATAAATTTTATTTCTTTCTTGAAAATGTTGGTAATACTGTATCATCTACTATTCCTATCGCATTGTGCGAAGCACAAAAAGAAGGGAGATTAAAAGGCAATGTCCTGATTGCCGGTTTTGGGGTTGGATATTCGTGGGGCGCTACTGTGCTGAAATGTAGTAGGTAGATAGTAGAAAGTAGTAGGTAGTTGGTAGAAAGTAGAAAGTAGAAAGTAGAAAGAGAAAGTAGAACAAGTAGAAGTAGGAAGTACAAATAAGAAGAGTAAATAAAATTGCTGAAAGTTCATTTTTTACATCACCACATTTTCACATCACCATATCGCATATCACCACAACACTATATTAATTTTTATATGAAATTCACAGGCAACCATGAACTTAATAAACTAAACAAGGCACAATGGCCCCTTAGTTTGTTATTGATTGCTTCCCCCTGGATTTTATTATTTGTTACCACCGGTTTAATTGCTCATCATTCTGTTTTTAATTCAGTTCCGTGTTGGTCAGACGAATTAGCGTACTGGCATGAAGTATTATCGTTTAGCCAAAAAGGACTGGATTTTGGCTATTACAGCATGAATGAAGTTCTTCCTGCTTATTTTTCGTTTGGAACACATGGTTTTGGCACGATTTCTCTCTACGCCTTGTTTGGTAAGATTTTTGGGTGGAAAACATATTCCCTGGTGATTGCCAATTCTTTCTTTATGTCCCTGGCTTTTTTATTACTGACAACCCTTATGAAAGTTTCAACAAAAAACCTGATTATTATCCTGTTTCTGACGCTGACATACATACCTCTTATCCTCTTTTCACCAACTTCCATGTCTGAGTTACTCAATCTTTCAATGCTTATCGTATATGTTGTATTGCTACACGTTTACTTTCAGCGGGGAGGAAAGAAATGGCTTTTAATTGTGCTTCTGTTTTGTACGGCAATTTCTTTTGTCCGAATCATCTATATTGTTCTTTTTTTGCCTGTGTTATTTAAAAGAAAAGACGGGTTTAAGTTTGACTGTAAATTTTTGATCTACGTTGTATTATGGATTGTATTTAGCGGTTTGTTGTTTGCCGTGAATATTTTAGTTGTTTCTCCCTATCCGGGTTCTTTCCTTACTGAATTGTTTAAAAGTGACGGCGTTTCAGATTTTGTTCGTAATTTTGCAATTCATTTTGGTGAGAATGCATGGAATTTTATAAATCCTGTTTCCGATACTCTTATTCAGGTTTTACAGCGGTATCTTGAATTAACAGTTTGTCTGATATGCTTGTGGAAATCGCGAATCCTTCAGACTAAATTCAAAACAATAGTAATCGACTATTTTATTGTTTTTTTGATGTTGTTCTTCTTCCTTTTAATCAATATTGCAGCTTATGATGTGTTCGACTGGAGAGATTATCGTGTGTTGGCCCCTGTCTTGTACGGTTGCATATTGTTGCTTATCCTGAATAACAAAATGACCGTTGCATACAGTTTGCTGGTGTTTAATCTGATAGGAGTAACGGTGCTTTTTTTATCACCTCAGGTACTTGAATCTTTCAATAAAGGAAGATACATTAAACCGGTAGTAAATACTATGTTGAACCGGTTGGAATATACAGTCAACCCTGTTTCACGATTTGAAAATACGATTGTTGTGCAACAGTTTAATGCGAATACGGTTCTGAATATCCCTGCCGGAATAGGTATAACGTATTCTGATGCATTATCCGATAAACTACGGTCAAAATATATATATACAGGTAGAAAGCTGGATTTGTTGACTTACAATCTAAAAGATTCCTGTGAAACAGGATATTTGTATCAAGAAATAACCCCAAGCCTCTCCCGATAAATATCGGGGATGTAAATAATTAATAATTAAAAATTAATAATTAAAAATTGCCAGAACGGAATATGCAGTCATTTCTTTTAATTTTTTAAACCATATGGTATTCCTAATATGTTATACAAACAACTAAAATTATCAACTATAAACTACATACTACCAACTACATACTACCAACTACCTACTATAAACTACCTACTACCTACTATAAACTACCTACTACCATGATCCCTTTCAACAAACCATATCTCACAGGAAAAGAAGCCCATTACATGTATGAAGCTGTTTTTACCGGCAAATTATCCGGTAATGGCATGTTTACACAACGTTGCCAGGCATATTTTGAAGAACGCTATGGATTTTTGAAATGCCTGCTGACCACTTCGTGCACCGATGCACTTGAAATGGCTGCCATATTATGCGATTTAAAGCCCGGTGACGAAGTTATTATCCCAAGTTATACATTTGTGTCCACAGCATTGGCATTTGTCCGCGAAGGTGCTAAAATTGTTTTTGCTGATAGCCGTTCGGAACATCCGAACATGGACATTGATCGGATTGAATCACTGATAACTTCGAAAACCCGGGTAATAGTACCTGTTCATTATGCAGGCATGGCTTGTGATATGAATCAGATCATGGCCTTAGCGGATAAATATAATTTGTTGGTGGTGGAAGATGCAGCACAGGCCATCGATTCGTATTATAACCCCCTGCCCTCTAAAGGGGCTGTTAAAACAGATAGCCGACCATTGGGAAGCATCGGTCACCTGGCAGCTTTTTCCTTTCATGAAACCAAAAACATTATTTCAGGAGAAGGTGGTATGCTGGCTATAAACGATGAACGGTTTATCCATCGTGCCGAGATCATCTGGGAGAAAGGTACCAACCGTGCAGAGTTTTTCAGGGGCGAAGTAAATAAATACGGTTGGGTGGACATAGGCTCTTCTTTTTTGCCATCCGAAGTTATTGCTGCATTCCTGTGGGCCCAGATAGAGCATCTGGACGAGATACAAAACAAACGCAAACAACACTGGAACAGGTATTACGAGGCATTTAAACCACTGGCTGATAAGGGCTGCTTTCGTATTCCTGAAATTCCAGACTATGCCACGAACAATGCACATATGTTTTACCTGGTCTGTCCTTCGCTTGAAGAACGTACAAGGCTGATAAACACCCTGAAACAAAACGATATACTGGCAGTATTTCATTACCTGAGCCTGCATAGCAGTCCGTACTATCATGAAAAACACGATGGAAGGGTTTTGACCAATTGCGATATGTTTGCCGATTGCCTGGTACGGCTACCACTGTTTTACGAGCTAACGGAAGATAATCTGGAGCTGATTATTGATACGATTCACTCAGTTTATACTTTATAGTCCCATATTAAACCATTGAAAATAAAAACAATAAGAAACCTCAGTGCGTTTTAGTAAGAAATGTTTTATACTACAAAGTCGCAAAATCACGAAGTTTATTAAATCTGTTTTGCTGAAAATGGTTGTTTTCTGATAAATCGGAATCTTCAATGTGAATCTTAGAGTCTTAGTGTCTTTGTGGCAGGGAAAATTAGTTTCAAAAGAATCCCTTATTTCAATATTGATCCAATAACGAAATTGATAAACTGTTATAGTAGACTTTAAATAAACTGTTATAGTGAACTTTAAATAAATTGGATAATTAAAATTGATTTCATAAATCATTCAATCAACAGATTATCACATCATCATATGATCAAAAAGAGAATTACATACCCTATCCTTTTCATATTACTATTCGTTGCATATTATACCTTGCTAAAGATCATTCCTGCCGATTACAATGATATCCACGATCATGCTGCTTTTGCCCGTCAGATGTGTACCGGTGAGATTCCCTATACCGGTAACTTCCTGGTATATCTTCTGGTTAATATCTTCTCTTTTTTTACGGCTAAAATAAACCCAACTGAAATCAGTTTATGTGCGTTGCTTGCTATTGCAGGTGTATACCGTTATTCGTTGACCCAAACCGTAATAAGCCGGACACTTCATCCCGAGCAAAATAACCCTGAAAATAGTTGGGTGGTAGTAATTCTGGCATTGAGTATGTTATTTGTTTTTGCCATTCCTATTCCAAGCTACTTTTCGGACGATCATTTCTTTTATATCGGCAATTATGTCCCGAATGTATGGCATAATTCCACCATACTTTTCTTATTTCCATTCGCCATATTGCTTTTTGAATTGTCATACAGGCAATTGGAAACTTTTACCATCAAGCGCAATAGTTGGATCTTCCTGTTGATCCTGCTGAACCTGTTTATAAAACCAAGTTATTTCTTTGTCTTTATTGTCGTCTATCCGATTCTGTTGCTAAGCAGGTATAAGTTAAAGAAAGAATTTTGGTACAGTATGATCCCGTTGATTATCGGTTTTTTCTTTTTGATCCTTGAGTACTGGATAATTTATAAAACCCAACGACCAACAGGCAAAGAAGCTTCGTCAGTAATATTTATGCCTTTTTACCGGAATCCTGAATTTGCCGATTTAGGCCTGTTACCTGTATCCATGGCCTTTTCATTATTTTTCCCGTTGCTCTATACACTCCTCAATCTGCCAAAGCTATTAAAGAGCCGGTTGTTTTGGTATACGTTCCTATCATTTACGGTCTCTGTCCTTATCTTCCTGTTTATATCCGAATCGGGTCCCAGGGCTTCCCACGGTAACTTCTACTGGCAGATTGTCATCTGCACCTGGTTCTGTTTTCTTGTGTCCCTGTTATCCCTGCTGAAAGATATTAAAATTCAAGGCAAAACCTTTAGAAACATGTTCCTCATTTCCATTTTCTCCATCCATG
>Ga0302288_1001449_pt1 | contig 15406 bp, 8 predicted proteins | sample III_Fen_N1_1_FD_194549 | JGI IMG/M metagenome (GOLD analysis project Ga0302288, IMG submission 194549) | Peat permafrost microbial communities from Stordalen Mire near Abisko, Sweden - III_Fen_N1_1 | ecosystem: Environmental > Terrestrial > Soil > Wetlands > Permafrost | place: Sweden: Abisko...
GTGATATTGTAATGGCTATTCTTAAACGTCGTTACGAATTCTGGTTTACCATTGTGGCTTTGCATAAAATTGGTGCCATCATAATTCCCGCTACACACCTGCTCACCAAAAAGGATTTGATTTACCGCAACAACGCTGCAGATATTAAAGCTATTATAGCCGTTGGCGAAGAACCTATCATCACACACATCAACGATGCCATGCCCGAATCGCCCAGCGTGGAAATGTTGATCTCTGTTGGGCATATTATTCCTGAAGGATGGCTCGATTTTCACAAAGGAATTGAAAATGCTGCGCCCTTTACTCCTATTGCCAACGTAAATAAAAACGACGATCCACTCATTATCAGCTTTACATCTGGCACCACCGGTAATGCTAAAATGGTATTGTTAGATTGTGTATATCCTTTGGCACATATTATTACGGCTAAGTATTGGCATAATTTACGCGAAGATAGTTTGCACTTAACTATTGCAGACACCGGTTGGTTAAAAGCCGTTTGGGGAAAACTTTACGGTCAATGGATAGTTGGCGCTTGTGTTTTTGTGTACGATCATGAGAAATTTACTCCGGCAGCTATGTTGGAAATGATTCAGAAATATAAAATTACTTCATTGTGTGCACCTCCCACTATTTTCCGGTTTCTGATTCGTGAAGATCTGACACATTACGATCTATCGTCTTTGGAGTATTGCACCATTGCCGGTGAAGCGTTGAACCCCGCTGTTTATGAACAATTCCTGAAACTTACCGGTATCAAACTCCGTGAAGGCTACGGACAAAGTGAAACAACACTTTCACTCTTTACTTCGCCCTGGGTTGAACCAAAACCGGGATCTATGGGATTAATCAATCCGCATTATGATGTTGATTTGCTGACTCCCGAAGGTCGTTCGGCCGAAGTAGGCGAGCAAGGTCAAATCGTGATTCGCACAGATAAACGTTATCCCGAAGGGCTTTTCAAAGGATATTACCGCAACGAACAACTGACAAATGAAGCATGGCACGACAATGTATATTATACCGGCGACGTGGCATGGCGCGATGAGGATGGATATTTTTGGTTTGTGGGTCGTGCCGACGATGTGATTAAAAGCTCCGGCTACCGCATTGGACCATTCGAAGTAGAAAGCGCTTTGATGACACACCCTGCAGTAGTAGAATGTGCTATCACTGGCGTTCCCGACGAGATACGCGGACAAGTGGTTAAAGCTACCATTATTTTATCGAATGAATACAAAGATAAAGCCGGCGAAGCGTTGGTTAAGGAAATTCAGGAGCATGTAAAAAGTGTAACAGCACCTTATAAATATCCACGTATTATTGAATTTGTTGATGCTCTTCCAAAGACAATCAGCGGTAAAATCCGCAGAACCGAAATTAGAGAAAAAGACAATAAATAATCTCTGGAAAGGTTATTTTATAAAGAGCATCGTCCTGCTGGACGATGCTCTTTTTTTTGTTTGTATTTCAAAAATACTTATTATTTACAGAACCATGGGTGTAAAAAAAACCGTATCAAGGTAGCCTTGATACGGTTGAAAAAATTATTTTTCTTTCTAATAAATTATCCTTAACTCATTATTTCCATCCTGGATTCTGTTTGAGAGCAGTGTTGAGGTCCATTACTTGTTTTGGGAAAGGAAGCAATTCATGTTTGCCTTTCTTAAAACCAATATTGGTACCATAGGTGGTTGTATAGTAGGAAGCACTTGACTTATCAATTAAAGCTTTGTGTACTGGACCTACGCCTTGTTTCAACTCATCGCGGAGGTTAGGAACATAGTTACCTTGTGTTTCAAGACTCGCTGTTAGCCCCCAACGGATAAGGTCGGCTGAACGGGAACCTTCAAGCCATAATTCAAATTGCTTTTCTTTCTGAACATCAGCAAGAGTGAGCACTGTAGAAACGTGAGCTGACTGAGCACGATTCTGAATAGCTTGGAGGTACTGAAGACCATCAGCATCTGAAGTCTGGGCACATGCTTCAGCATAAAGAAGAAGAACTTCGTTGTAACGCATAAGACTTAAGTTCCTGTCCCAGCCGCTATTGACTTTATTAAGGTCTCCCTGATCTTTGTGAACAACAATCTTCCAGCAGAAATATCCTTCGTTTCCATAGATAAAGCCAGCATTAGCACCAACGCCACGCATAGGATCTGTTTCCTTGAAAGCAGTTCTACCAGATACAAAAGGTGTAGCGTCGGAAGCCCACTGATGATTATAAAGGACTTCATCATAAGTTTTAATCCAGGCTTTACGACGAGCTGAATTCATACCGTCGTTAGCGATAAGGTCTTCTGCAAATTTCCCGGTTGGATTGAGCCATCCCCATCCATTGGCGTTGATTTGTGCGTCTTTAACGGGGCCACCGCCGATAAAGTTTTCAAAACGCCAATTGAAAGTCATGTGATCGTTCCAGCCAGTACGTGTTGAGGTCGAAGTAACAACAGCAGGATCAGCAGTGATGTTAAATTCAAACACCGCTTCACTTGATGCTTTTCCATCAGCGTGACCAATTTTAATCATTTCGGCAGATGGAACCAAATCATAGTTGCCAGAAGTTATTACTGCCTTGAGAGCAGTCTTAGCACCGTTGTAGTCCTTTTTCCACATCAGCGCTTTACCTTTAACTGCATAAGCAAAACCTTTGGTAATCTTAACAGCACCAGCCTTGTCGCCTTTTCCTTGACGTTCTGTCAGATCAGGAAGTGCAAGATCAATTTCTTTAGAAACCCAATCCATAACAGCAGCCTGAGATTCAGCGTTTGCAGGGCGAGATGCACTGGTGAGAACTTCTTCTACGATAGGAGGAGTACCCCAGTAAATACCAAGCATCATGTGGTCGTATGCTCTAATAACGCGAGCCTCGGCAATGCAGCGTTTCATGACCGGGGTAACTGCTGATCCGAGTTTTGCTTCTGTGAAATTTGTAATCACTAAGTTAGTCTTGTGAATAGAGCGATAGAAAGCTGTATATGCATCCTGCGGAAGTGGGTTGTCGTATGTATAGCGAAATTGTTGGTATTCTCTTTGCTTTACACAGTCACCAACACCAGAACCCGCCAGCCACATATCGTCTGCCTGAAAGTTAGTGAGCCCAAAGATTGGTCCGAAGTTATACTCACCGTCCGGACTTGGCGAAGTTCTTGTGTGAGTCGAAATACACACCTACCAATGCAGCTTGTGCATCAGCATCTGTCTTGTAAAAATCATCTGCTGCCAGGACCCCCTTTTGTACGATGTCAAGTTGATCTTGGTTACATGCTGTAAATGCCAAGGCACTAATACATAATAATAAAATATATTTTTTCATGGATTCAATTTTTAGAATGAAACATTAACACCAAAAACAACTTGTTTTGCTGTCGGGTATGTACCCATATCAATACCAAGAGAGCTAGAATTGTTAGCCGAGGCAGCTTCAGGATCAAGACCGATGTATTTGGTGAATGTGAAGAAGTTATCAAGAGACGCAAATACTCGGAAATTGCTCATAAAAAGCTTCTTAGTGATTTTGCTAGGAATAGTGTATCCTAACTGAATCTGTTTGATCTTGAAATAAGAACCGTCGAATATAGTGAGGTCAGAACTGAATGCATCGTTATCCCAATTAGCAACAGTTGGGAACTTAGTTCCAGCATTTTCGTAGAACCATGCATAGTTATTACAATATGGACGGTCTGTACGGTAACCCTGAGGAAGAATTTTGTTGCCGCCAGCCCCGGTTCCGAACACTAATAAATCCAACCCTTTGTATTCAAGGTTGATAGTGATACCATAATTATATGTTGGAAGTCCGCTGCCGAGATTTGTCCTGTCACTTGAATTCCAAACGCCATCACCGTTTACGTCCTGGTATATTGCTTTTCCATTTGAATCCAACTCTTTGAACTTATATCCGTAGAAATACCAGAGAGGCTGACCTTGTGTACACTGTGTGGTGATACTGCTACCCTGAAGCGTTGTACCGCTAATTTTGTCAATTGTTGGATTGAGGTAAGTAAGCTCATTCTTAAGGGTTGCAAAGTTTGCGTTAACTGAGTAAGTTAAATCACCAATTTTATCTTTCCATCCAAGTTCGATTTCAAGACCTGTGTTCTTAACATTACCTGCATTGATTGTGGTAGAACCAACACCTGTTTCAATCACTGGTTTAACATCTACGAGAAGGCCAATAGTTTTTTTATTGTACCAGTCGAGACCTAAAGAAAGTCTTCCTTTGAGGAAGCGAGCGTCAAGACCAAAGTCAAGCTGTTCTGACTCTTCCCATTTTAAATCTGGATTAGGCAACTTACCGCCCGGTACTGAACCGTAAGTAAGTGTACCGACGCCTGGAGTTACTGATACCAGTCGCTGTTAGCATTGATAACACCTCTGTAAGGGTAACCGGAGAGAACGCTGATGTTACCGTTGCGTCCCCAAGATCCACGAAGTTTCGCAAATGAAAGAAGGCTTTCGCTGATATTATCTTTTATGAAAGACTCATTACTAAGCGTCCATCCTGCTGATACTGAAGGGAAATATCCCCAACGGTTCTTTTTTGAAAGTTTTGAAGCATCATATGCATCAGCGCGGAAGTTTGCCTGGATGCTATAGCGTTTGTCGTAGCTATATGTCAAACGACCAAAGTAAGAAAGGTTCTTTGAATCGTCTGGTGCATTGCTTACTGTCTTATTAGCATCTGCTTTCAGATAACTAATATAACGGTAGTTTGGCGCGTAACCTGATAGAATGTCTGTACCATCGCTAGATACTGAAACATTGTCTGAGTGATTCGCTTCAAAAGACATACCGGCCATTGCACCAATTTCGTGTTTGCTGGCAATGGTCGTGTTGTAGTTCACAAAGTTTTCAAACTGGTAGTAGTAAGAGGTGTTTGCACTTGCGCTTATAGCGTAAGTTGTTCTGCGAACAAATTCGTTAGCTTCGTACGGGAACTCATATTGGTGTGAATTGTTCTGACCGATACGATAGCCCAAACGGGAAGTGTAAACTAATCCTTTAATTGGGTTAAAGTTCAAATAAGCAAGTCCGCGCAAATTGATACCATCACTGGATTGATCAACTGCATCTCTCCTGATAAATGGGTTAGCAGACTGTGTATTACCACTGATTGGAGATAACCTGTAGTATTTGCCATCTTCGTTCTTAATAACTGCGATTCCGGCTTTGATAGCATCTTTCTGTCTTTGTGTTAAGTCAGCTTCGGTTTCAGCTAAAGGACCAAAAAGAGGATCGGAAGTGATTGCTGCTAAAAGAGCTGAACCGTTGTCACTTTGTTGAGAAACAGACTTTGTTGACCATTTTTCAATAGAGTTATTAGTACCAACGGTAAGCCAAGGTTTAACTTTGTACTCACCATTTGCCTGAAAAGAAAGTCTCTTGTAAACATCCTTGTTACCCGCGAAGATACCGTCGTTTTTAACATTGTTTACAGCCAAAAAGTAAGAGCCTTTATCACTACTTCCCTGGAAACCGAACGTGTGACGAGAGTTCCATGTAGGTTCAAATACTTCTTTAGACCAATTGATATCAGTACCGGAAACATAACCCGTGTTTTTTAATATTTCATCTGTAAGGAATCCTTTTTCCTTACCGTAAGCTATATATTGCTTAGCATTCATAACATCCAACTTGCCAGAAAGGCTGCTGAGCTGCCACTGTGCATTATAGAATACCTGTCCGTTTTTTGCTTTAGAACCGCTCTTGGTTGTGATGAGCACAACACCGTTACCAGCTTGAGCACCATAGATAGCCGCAGAAGCAGCATCTTTCAAAACTTCCATTGATTCGATCATTTCAGGGTCGAGGTATTGGATGTTATCCACTTTCAAACCGTCAACGATCAGCAATGGACCGTTGTTAGCAGAGTTTGAAGACATACCACGAATGCGGATGTCTGCACCCTTACCAGGAGCACCAGAATTTGTTAATACTTGAACACCGGCAGCCTTTCCCTGAAGTGCAACAGCGGCATCTGATGTGGAGCGGTTTTTCAAGTCTGCATCACCAACTTTAACCACAGAACCAGTAAGGTCGCTCTTCTTCATAGTACCATAACCTACAACTACAACTTCATCTAATTCTAATTTATTCTCTGATAATTCAATCTTCAGATTCTGACTTCTTGAGGTAATGGGAACAAGTTGTTGTGTCATCCCAATGTAAGAAACCACCAAAGTTTGATTTTGATCTGGTACAGAAAGGCTGAATTGACCATTTATATCTGTCACAGTTACCAGTGAGGAATTCCCTTTGACCATGACTCCAATCAAAGGTTCTTGTTTTGTGTCTGTAACGACCCCTTTTATTACGTGTTTGTTTTGAGCAAATGTGCACATGCTCACGGATAACATCATTAAAATCCAAAATTTTTTCAAAAATAATTCCGTTCTAAATTTATGAATGAAACTAATTAATGAAATTCTACATTTTTTTCCATTGTATTAAAGATTAAAAATTGATTAATAACTCTACCATTAAGGTAATTGAAGCCATTTAAACTCTTACGTTTATAGCCTCATCTATCGAATCAAGGCTGCGACTCAACTGTCATTGTACATCATGTTTTTTAATTGATTTTTTAGTTAACAAATACTGATAGTCATCTATCTATTTCTAGTATGTAGTGTGTGATTTTCAAGCATATTTAACGCATTCTGTAAAAGATGAACTAAATATTTAATGCAAATATAATATTATTTCGGATAAATATCTAATTTGAAAAAAAACAATAAAATTCTCTTGAACGTCGTGTGTATTATTTTAGATTCATTAACTAATTGCAACAACCAATAGCTCTAATTTACAATCTATTGATGATTATCTATTGGCAAATTACATCAAACTAACCGAAGTGTATTTATAAATACATGTTTTAAAGCATTTTTTTTGTTATTCTATATGTAGTTTTTTACCTATCCTTCTGTTTATGCATTGTTGTGTTACTATATTTTACTGTAACATCATATTTATTTTCCTTGACCACCCGGGTCTTCTTATTTTATGTCTTAAATCTGTATAATCTTACTGAGATTTATAATCCTAGTTCTTGTATTCTGTAGACTATTCGCATCTTATGCCCATTCAAATTATTAATATATCTAGGCGCTACTGTATGGCAAAGTCAAGCTCCTTATTTTAACATAATTTGAGTCTGTAGTCTTTTTTATGAATCTAAATGCAATGATCTCCTTAATGAGTATTCATAGAAAACTATCAATGCAATATCTTATCTTTGCACTTCGATTTTGGAAAAAAAACCACTAGCTTGTAAAAATAGCCCATATTAATGATGCCACACAAGAATTCGTATTTTAATTCGCTTACCGGATTTCGGTTCTTAGCGGCTAGCTTAGTCTTCATTTTTCATAACCGTAAGTACTGGCGGCACGATATACACCCCGAATTATTACGCTTTATCAACGAGTTTCATATTGGTGTTGCGCTTTTTTTTGTGCTCAGCGGATTTCTGATAGCCTACTCGTATTTTGATGAACCATTGCAGTCGGTCAAAAGTTACTCACGCTATATGTTGCTCCGTATTGTGCGCATTATGCCTGTTTACTGGATTATTCTGACGGCATTTTACCTGGATCCTGATTACGGAATGTATCATTTCAGGTTTGATACCTACACGCTTGTGCACGCTTTCTCTAACAAGACGAATCTCTACGGCGTAGCGCAAGCCTGGTCGCTGAACGTGGAAATGACTTTTTATCTGTTGGCTCCGTTGCTGTGTTTTGTTCTGCGAAAAAACCTGCTGTATATCGTGATTGCTCTGGCGTTTTTGTTTGGGGGAAGTGTGCTGGTTGGACAACTGTGGCATTGGCTGAATGGCAATCCTATACAGTACTTTTATCCAATTCAGTTTGTTGCCAACAGTACTTTTGCCGGGCGGAGTGTTCAGTTTCTGGCAGGAATGCTACTGGCTCAACTGCTCCGAAAGAACCATCTCCACCTGTTGAACAGTTACGGTTACAAAACGCTTACCGGATTTATACTCATTGTTGCTACGACCTATACAATAGGTCTGTTTCAGAAAAATATCTATACCTGCGGCACAGACACAGCTTCTGGAATGCTGCTACACACCTTTATTCTACCCTTAGGCATCGTGTTGGCCATTGCAGGACTCATGACAGAGAAAACCTGGTTGCAAAAGCTATTTGCTACCCGATTATTTGTGTTGCTGGGTAATGCTTCTTTTGCGTTTTACCTGATACATATCAGCTACGTGAACCTGAAAATTAGTAAGCTTATCCTTTTTCCCGACCGAAATTTTATACTGCTTTGGGTGGTGTCTGTTTTGATATATCTCCTTATCGAAAAACCGGTTTACGACAGACTACGAAGATGGATTACCGGCAAACCCAAACCCTTTACATCAAAATGTTTATAAGAATATTGTTCTCTATCTCGTGGCATTCCGCCGGGGGAGTGAAAAAAAGAAGAGACACAATTGTTTGTGCCTCTTCTTTTGTATTATTGTAGGGGGTTGACAGCCTCTACAGTTTTATTCACTCAGGAAAATGTATCGTACCACCACCAGTACAAAAAGAATATACATCATCCAATGCACTTTCTTGGCTTTTCCTGTAGCCACTTTAAGCACGGTATAAGCCACAATACCTCCGGCAATACCATTGGCAATGCTATAAGTAAAAGGCATCATGATAAATGTAAGAAATGCCGGAAAACCTTCTGTAAAGTCATTGAAATCAATTTCGAGAACAGACGATGCCATCAATACACCCACAATGATAAGGGCAGGAGCAGTAGCAGCATTGGGTATAATTCCGGCAAGCGGCGCAAATACCAATGCCAGTAGAAACAATACACCCGTAGTAATGGCGGTAAGCCCCGTGCGACCACCCTCGCCAATACCGGCTGCACTTTCCACGTAAGTTGTCACGGTACTTGTTCCCATCAAAGCGCCAAACGAAACTCCGATAGCGTCAACCAACATAGCTTTACCTATTTTGGGCGACTTGCCATCTTTATCTATGAGTCCGGCTTTAGTGGCAGTACCCACCAGCGTGCCGAATGTGTCGAACAATTCTACAAAGGTAAAGGTGAAGATTACTGTCCATATTCCCATATTCAATGCTCCTTTTATATCGAGCGCTCCTACAGCAAGATGATGAAAATCGGGTAAACTAAAAACCCTGAAGTTTTCAGGAATAACCGTAACTCCCATAGGGATGCCGATTAGTGTAGAAGCTACGATGCTGATCAGCAGGGCTCCTTTTACACGTAAAGCCATAAGTATGGCCGCCAGTCCCAGTCCTATGAGGCAAAGGATCATCGAAGGATTATTGAAGCTTCCCATACCGATATTCCATTCAAAGTATTTCAGTGTAGTGGGAGCGACACTTTTTCCAAGCGAAGCCAGTGTCGGCGGAATAACCTGAGCTGTTACCACCATTATTTCCGATAATTTGAATCCGATAATGGTAATAAATAATCCGATACCTACGGTTATGGCTCTTTTAAGCGAATCAGGTACTGCTGTGACCAAAATTTGTCTAACCTTGGTTACTGTAAGTAAAATGAATATTAAACCGGAAATAAATACCGCGCCCAGAGCCGATTGCCAGGGCATACCCACACCAGCCAGTGCTACGGTAGCAAAAAGCGCATTAAGTCCCATACCCGGAGCCAACGCCATAGGAAAATTAGCTACCAGACCCATGGCAATAGTTACGAAACCAGCCGAAATAGCCGTTGCAAAAAACACCGCATTCTTATCCATTCCGGTAACACTTAAAATATTAGGGTTCAGAAAAAGGATATAAGCCATGGTCATAAAAGTAGTTATCCCTGCTATGATTTCCGTGCGAATGTTTGTGCCGTTATCATTTAGTTTAAATAGTTTTTCCAACATATGTTTTATGTATTAGATTGATTTAAAAATTCCATTTAGCTGCCAGCGTCGGACATATTTTTAGTCCGTCCACTGTACCAAAGTTGGTAGCCACCTCTATTTCGCTTCCTAACGATAGGTGAGGAGTTACATTGTACCAGAACTGAGGTTCGGTGATAAACACATACTTTGTATTGGTAGGAGTAATAGCGTCGCCACTGGCATTTGTAAAGTTCACGTTATCTTCGCGCCAGAAATCGGCAAACCCCGATACGGTTAGCTTGTTCTTGAAATAATTCAAATTCCACACACCGGTTAACTGAAACGAGTTGGAGTTCTTTCCCTGAATGTTTTTGTAAAGCACCTTGAAGTTTAAAAATTTCGTAAATGCTTTGTCATGCCAGCCATAATCAACTCCGGCAAGATAAGCATTGTTGATCGGTAGGTAAGTAGATCCTACAGAAAGCAACCCGCCGTTGTACTCAATATGAGCGCTCAGTGGTCCGTTCCAGAATTTCAGACAACGGGCTATTTCCATATACGCCAGCGAAGGATGATGATTAGGTCCTCCAAAATTCATGTCTACAAATAAGAAGGTATTACCCCAGTTATCTGTTTTAAACATTTCTACTGTTGAAGTTAAGTACTTGCGCTCGTTACCCAAATCGTAGTGCAATTGTAAATTGGTTTGAGCCTGTGCAACTAAAGCCTTTAAAAGGCACAAAGTAAATGTGATTTTTCTCATAAACTGTCGTGTGTTTTTATTTTTTATTTTATTGAAAGTGAATTCAAGTTGAGCTATATCCGTTCTTCTTCCAGCAGGAATAAATCGTTTCCTGATATGGTAATAAAGGACAAAAAATCTTTATATATTTTAAGCGGCAAATCTAGTACATTTCTGCGGATATTCATGAGCTGTTAATAGTGCCAACTTTTACTTTAGAAGTTCATTAAATTTCAATTACTTGCAGTTTTATTCTTTGAATTCAATCATAAATTCAGTCAAACTTTTAGAGGAGGGAATTCCTATTTTTTTTCTAATGCGATATCGTCCTACTTCTACTCCTTTCAGCGAGATGTTCATCAAATGGGCAATGTCTTTGCTCGACAGATTCAAACGCAGATATGCACAAAAGCGCAGATCGTTTGAGGTCAGTTCCGGAAATCTGGAATGCAGGTTTCGGAAAAAATTCTCATGAATCCGGTCGAAATTGGTTTGAAAAATAGCCCAGTCATCTTCCGACGATAAATTCTCATCGAGCAAGCGAATAAGTTTGTCGTAGTATTTGTTCGGATATTGCGTGCCAAGTGCTTTCTTCTGATTGATAACTTCTTCTTTAATCGTAACCAGAATTTCATTCTTCTTTATGATGGTCATGGTCGATTCGGCTAACTCTTTACTTTTCACCGTTAGTTCCGATTCAAGCTTTTCGTTTTGCAGTGCAATGATTTTTTGTTCCCGCTTTTCTATTTCTTTACGTCGAATCTCTTCCTGTTCCTGTTTTATCTTCTCTTTTTTCAACTGAAATGATCGGTGGAAGTAAGCATAAATACCATAACCGGACAGAATAATAAGCAGAAGATAGAGTATTTTGGCAGCTATACTTAGATAGAATGGCGGATTCACCTCAAAGGTATAACTTGTAGCTGACAGTTTGATTCCATCTTTCGTAAATACTTCCGCTTTGAACGTATATTCGCCGTGGGGCAGATACCTGTATGCTTTCTGCGAAGAACCTGTGGCTTCACTCCAGACCTTATCCAAGCCTTCGAGCTTATAGCGGAAATTGAGATTATTCAGATTGCTGTATTGTGGATAAAAAACGGTAAATAGGATGTTGTTTCGTTTAAAGGGAGTTTCAGGCACCGGATCAGATGCAAGCGGCAGACAGACTTTTTCTTTGAGCTCATCGTCCGAAGTTTGTATACTCTTTACTTGCAAAGCAGTAGTAGGTGTTTTCTTATTAAAGTTATCTTTGTGGTACAACGCCAATCCATTATCAAGTGTAAACAGGCATTCGCTGTCTGAAATGGGGATGATGTTTTGATTATCGTCCACAGCCTGATTAAGAAATAGCCCGTACTGCACCACATCCAGTATTTTAATGGCACCTGGTTTTACCTGCACCAAAGCAGCTTCGCCATTCCGAATAAACCAATATAAATCGACCTTGAAATGACAAACCCTATGGGCATGTGAGAAATACCCAAGGCTTTTATTCAATTCATCATATGGAATAATCTTTTTACGAATATCGTCATAAGTATAGAACGCATTATTGTCGGTAAAAACCACCCGATTATTGACTGAGAATACATTGATGGGCGACTTATGTTTCTGATCCAGCGAATTGAAAGTGCTGATATGCTCAATTTTCTTTAAGTCAGTACTTAGTTGAATTGCATATAAAGCCTGATGCAGGTGGCTGGCCCAAATAGTTCCTGTATAGTCTATTTCGATGTAGCGGATCGGATTTAGAAAATTATCTATTGCATGACTAAAAGCCCATACTCCATTTCGTTTTTCGTAAATGCAAAGTTTCGTATAAGTTCCCTGAACCAATACCTCCTTTCCATGAATAACACCTTGTCTAATACAAATACCTCCTTTTACTGGGGATAAGCTGCTGATACCTTTGGGTGAAACATCAAATGTTTCTTCATTATTTCCACATATCTGCTGTTTGTCAAACTGATCGACACTCCATACTTGCCCCTTTATCTTCGACTCCAGCTGTAAATTCAGTATACCTTTTCGGTCATTACTCAATTCGGCTTTGTACAGTCCCTGATTAGTGGCAATGTATAAATTTGGTTCGTCATAACTGAGTGAATAAATGGCTCCTACCGACGAATTAAAAGAATGTATATAACGGATTGATGAATTAAGTTGAATTAATGCTATTCCCTTATCCAGTGCCAACCATAGGTTATTGTCTTTATCGCAGCACATACCGAGTACTGTATTATTCTGCAAAACATTCGAGGTGTTTAGTGTCCACAGCTTTTGTCCGGATTTACTTATGGCAATAACACCTCCTAAAATGGTTCCGAGTATGATAGTTCCGTTTGGCGAAATAAGAGCCCGGTTTAGTTCTGCTCTTTTTAGTTCGTCGTCAGCAGTAGTCTTGAACTGACTTATCGTTTTTCCATCGAAGGTGTATAAACCATTAGAATTGGTAACCAGTAACGAGCTTGACTTATCCAGAGGAAGAACAGAAATAACAGGATCTTTAAGCATGCCTTTGCACACAGGCGTAAATTTATTGCTCTTTATATCGAACGAACTAAATCCATATTGATCGGTATGGGTGTAAATTTGATGATTGCTGACATTAAAGAAAAGAAAAGTAAATGGACACCGATAGCCTTTTACTTCACCGTTTTTATAGGTAAAATAAGAGGTAAACGATTGAAAAATAATCATTCCATCTAAATCAAGGATGCTCCATATCTCGTCATTTTGCATCTTGTATTTCTTCAGTTTAGCCGAAAGAGAGTGATATATAAGCTGCCCGGTTTTGTTTTTATCAAAATAGCCGAACTGCTCGAACGAGCCTACATAAATATTATTTTCCTTGCTTATCAGAATAGAACGTACTATTTGATTGCCCGGTATCTGATGGGTTTGCCACAAAGAGCCGTCGAACTCCAGTACTCCATGATTATTTCCAAAATACATAATACCGTCTTTCCCCTGTGCAACAGCCCAGTTTTGGTTAGATGCATTGTAATCTTTCTTGGTAAATTGTGTAACAACTGGTGTGAATTCTTGTCCGAATGATAGAACAGAGATGAAAATCAGAGTAAGAAGAAAGTATTTTCTCGAGCTGGTATTCATGCGCATAATTTCTATTACTGTTAGCGTATTAAAGGTTCTCGTTACAAATTACGGAAAGTTCTTTGACATGGCAAAATATTTTCATGTATATCTGTTTCTCATGTATTTGGTTTCGACAAGTCATTCAACAAAAGAGCCTTGCAGAAATTAATCAGCAAGGCTCTCTCGGCTTTTATAAAACGTATTTCTATGAATTATTTCTTTGATTCAGCAAGCTTTTTGTTCGCTTTTTTGAGTTTAGATATGCTAATCAGTTTTTCCATTTCAACTGTAATAGGTGAAGCGATAAATACTGAAGAATATGTTCCAATGAAAATACCAAATAACATAGCAAAAATAAATCCGCGAATTGTTTCACCACCAAAAATAAACATGGCAAGTAAAGTCAGTATTACAGTTGCCGTGGTACTGAATGTACGTCCTAACATTTCGTTTACCGATAAGTTGATAAGTGATATTCTGTCTCGTTTTGGGAACAATAGCACGTTTTCACGAATACGGTCGTAGTTAATTACAGTATCGTGAACCGAATATCCGATTACTGTCAATATCGCAGCAATAAACGCCTGATCTATTTCCATTGAGAATGGTAAGAATCCATATAACAAGGAGAACAGTCCTAAAGTGATAATCGCATCGTGAGCCAAAGATACAATAGCTCCCAGCGCATAACCCCATTCTCTGAATCGAATAAAGATATAGACACCAATACCAAAAATTGCAAAAAGTACTGCCCAAATTGCTGCGCGGGTAATATCATCGGCTACAGTAGGTCCTACTTTTTGAGAACTCTTTATACTTTCTTTAATAAATTCCGCTTTCGTAATTGAGCTTTTAAGTAAAGGTTTCAGGTTGTCATAAAGTTTACCTTCAATCTCATTATCAATCGTTGCAGAGTTGTCGTTGATTTTATATTTTGTAGCAATACGAACCTGATTGTCTGAACCAATAGTAATTACTTGTGGCATATCACCTTCAAATGCATTTTCCAGCAATCTACGTACATTGTCAGTACTTACAGGTTTATCAAAAGCCACTACATAGTTACGTCCTCCTGAAAAATCAATACCCAAACTAAATCCACGGACAGCAAATGAAATGCAACTGATTAATATTAAGGCACCTGATAAACCATAGAACCATTTACGCAATCCCATGAAATCAATTTTTGTATCCTTAAACCAATTTTTAGTAACACCGGTAATGAATGAAATTTCTTTAGTGCTTTTGTGATCAGCATACAAATACAACATGTAACGTGTAAGGAATACTGCAGTAAAGAACGATGTCATAACACCAATAATTTCAGTCACAGCAAAACCTTTTATAGGTCCTGTACCAAAATATATCAAAATAATAGCTGTTATAACTGAAGTAACATTAGAGTCAATAATCGCAGAAAGTGCATGACCAATACCATCGTCAATCGCTTTTCTCATGGTCTTTCCTTTGTTCATTTCCTCTCGGATACGCTCATACATAAGTACGTTAGCATCTACCGCCATACCCAGTGTAAGCACAATACCTGCTATACCCGGAAGGGTAAGTACTGCACCAAAAGAAGATAAAACTCCAAACAGGAAGAATACGTTGATAAGTAATGCTATATCCGCAATCAAACCAGGAACTATTCCGTAATACATAACCATGTATAACAATACAAGAATAAAGGCAATAACAAATGAAATGAAACCATT
>Ga0302288_1001452_pt1 | contig 15393 bp, 8 predicted proteins | sample III_Fen_N1_1_FD_194549 | JGI IMG/M metagenome (GOLD analysis project Ga0302288, IMG submission 194549) | Peat permafrost microbial communities from Stordalen Mire near Abisko, Sweden - III_Fen_N1_1 | ecosystem: Environmental > Terrestrial > Soil > Wetlands > Permafrost | place: Sweden: Abisko...
TGCTTAAAGTACCCTCTTCTGTAAGTATTCAATTATTATCTGATGCTACAGTTTTTGAGTTTGATTGGTGTTTACTCAATAAGTATAAGCTTCGGTATCCTGTAATTTGGAAGATTGAAGAACTTATCATTGTGTGTCTGCTCTCTGCATTTGAAAGTAGGCTTGTAGATATGCAGGAAAAGAGTGCTACGGAAAGATATGAAGCAATGTTACAACAACAACCTCAACTAGTAAAGTCAGTATCACTAGCTCATATAGCCAATTATATAGGATGCACAGCAGAATGTATTAGTCGTATCCGTGCAAAGGTTTCTTGCAAAACAAATCATGTTCTTCGATTCCGCTGAAAAATTACCAATAATAACCTCTTCTTTTATTGGCAATTTGCTGTTTCTTACCGGTATTCAAATTCCGCTATTTAGCAATTGTATCATTTTCAACTTATTTTGTTAAGCCTCGGCGTTTAACAGCACAGGGTGTTTTCTTGATTTTTATCAATAAATACCTGAAATAATAGAATAAATAATACACTTAATTTGTAGAACTCAATCAGATAGAGTGGTTTTATGTCCCATAGCTAAATAAAACCTATTAGGAAAGCCTCTTTATTTTTCAAAGCTATTGACATTAATTTTAAGCATATACTAAGCTCAGGACATAATATTGACATAAGCTAAGCTACGAATAATCAAAGAAAGAATTGAACTAATTATGAGTATTGAAAAAGACAGAAAGACATGAAGAATAATTTAATAATTTAAAATACAAAACGTTGTGAGAATAAGAGAAAACATTTTAGTATTATGGTTGCTAATCCTTTTCCATGTTGCAGCTATAGCTCAGCAGGCGGAATATAACATGGGTAGCAACTGGGTGTACCCTACGGCTCAAAAGTATGTGGGGATGGACTTTATCAACGCTACTACAGGGTCGTTGGTAAACAACGGCACAATTTCGTACAGTAAAAACTTCACAAATAACGGTGATGTTAGTTTTGTAAATACGCTGGCTACTAATCCTGCTTTGAGTCAATTCTCAGGAACATCTCAACAGCGTATTTCGGGTACAGGTTCTACGCATTTTTACAGCCTGCAGTTTAATAATCAATTGACTGCAGGAGCCTATAGTCTGGAGCAAAACATTAAAGTGGCTCATCAGGCAGACTTTACGAAAGGAGTTGTAACCACTTTACAAACTACTCCCGAAACAGCTATGAATATGGTACTGTTTGAAACCGGTGCCACCAGCATAAATGCTTCGGATAACAGTTTTGTGGATGGCTTTGTAAGCAAAGTGGGTAATGATGCATTTACTTTTCCTATTGGTAATGGCGGCTTTTACCGCCCTGTCGGCATTTCGGCTCCTGCCAATGCAACCGACGCTTTTGTCGCACGTTACATTTACGCTAACCCTGATAATGCCGGGTATACACATACTCAATTACAGGCTCCGCTAGTGAAGGTGAGTGACAAAGAGTACTGGGTGATAAACCAAACCAGCGGTACTTCTACTGGTCAGGTTACACTAAGTTGGGATGTGAATAAAACCAGTGCAACCACACCGGCTTATCTAAAAGCATTGACTGTTGCACGTTGGGACGGCACAAAGTGGATTAACGAAGGCAATGTTTCAACTACCGGCGATGTAACTGCCGGTACCGTTACAGCCAATGTTACTGGCTATGGAATCTTTACGTTGGGTAGTACCCTTCTTAATCCTCCGGTGGCTGTAAACGATACAATCAATTCGTTTGAAAACGTGTCATCGACAGGAAATCTGTTAGCCAACGATCAGGTATCAAATGGCACAGCACTTACTGTGACCGGCTTTGCTGTTGCAGGTACTGCGTATACTGTGGGAGCTACTGCTACCATTGCAAGTGCAGGTACAATCACTGTTGCTGCCGACGGTACATATACATTTAAGCCAGCACTGAACTACAGCGGCAGTGTTCCTACAATAACTTACAGCATCGCTGATGATGCCGGTCTGCCAGCTACTGGTAGCGTAATCATTAATGTCTTTGCATTGCCTGAATTCCAGAAATCAAGCTCCAAGGCTACAATGAACAACGACGGAACGTATAGTTGGATATATACATTATCAGTACATAATAATACAGCACTTGCTGTTGATAATATACAATTAACAGACAATCTGGATGATGTATTTAAAAATAAGAATTGCGCATATACCATAACAAGCATCATTGCTTCAGGAAGTTTGAAATCCAATGGATTGTATAACGGATCAAGTGATGTGAATACCTTATTAAGCGGTTCGAGCTTAGCTGTTGGTCGTTTGGATTCTATCCGGATTGAAGTAAAAGTAGATACCCACAGTCAAACTGATTCAATCGAAGTATCTAACCAAGCTGTATTGACGGGTAAGATGGGATTGACAAATGTGTCTATGCTATCAGATGATAAGACTGTGACCGGAACTCAAGACCCAACAAAGACTACGATTCCACCAGTACATATCTTTATACCAAATGCATTCTCTCCAAATGGAGACGGCATCAATGATAAATTGATAATTGTACACGATACAAACTCTAAAATAGAATTGGAAGTATTTAACCGCGGTGGTGGTTTGGTCTATCAGAGTAAAGATTATCAAAACGATTGGGAAGGAAAAGGAACAAATGGATTGCTCGGAGGAGAATTGGCTGACGGTACCTATTTCATATCATTCAAGATGATTAATAAATCGACAGGTGAAATTATAACTAAGGGTGTTCGGTATATAACTCTACGTCGTTGATCCTATGACGGAAAATTCCAATCCGGCAAATGCAATTGCGTTTGCCGGATTGGATAACTTTCCCGATAAGTTTAGCGGAATACCTAAAATTATTCTTACTGAATATTTCTAACAGAATTAATACATAATTACTATGACTCATAAAACTATTTACGCTTTATCGATTATCCCGAATCGCTTAAAAGCACAATTGGTACTTTGTTTTTGCTTTTTGTTTGGATGTACATTCGTTCAGGCACAGCAAGATTTAATGTACTCTCAATACATGAACAATATGTTAAATGTAAACCCCGCGTATGCAGGTAATCGTACAGTGAATAATGTAACCGCTTTGTTCCGAAAACAATGGGTAAATGTTGAAGGAGCTCCTACTACTGCTTCTTTGTCTTGGGATTGTCGTCAGGAAGATAGCCGCGTAGGTTACGGGTTGCAAGTTTATAATGATAAAATTGGTGTTGAAACCAGTACCGGTTTTCAAGCATTTTACTCATATCACATTCCGTTTGAAAGATCGTCTCTGATCTTTGGCTTGAGTGGTGGTGCAATGAATTTTCGCGGAGCCTATCTTACCAGTACTGATCCCACTCAGGGTGGAGGTATAGATCCAACGTTTAGCCAAGATATAAATGTTTTAGTTCCTACCGCAGGAGTTGGAGCTTTGTATTCCACAACCAATTGGTATGTGGGACTCTCGGCACCATCTTTATTGAAAACAAAAGTTCGTAATAACGATGCTCAGGTCGTAACTATCGATAACAACAGGTTTTTTTTAACAGGGGGCTATATCTTTGATGTTTCGCCTATATTGAAACTAAAACCATCTGCAATGCTTAGATCCACTTCTGGAACACCCTTACAATATGATATAAACCTTAATTCCTGGATTAACAATAATGTTGGATTAGGAGTCAGTTATCGTAGTAATGATGCTATAGCTGGGATGGTTGAGTTTCAAATTGCTCCCGGAATTACGCTCGGGTATGCATACGATTATTTGATTTCAAACATGAAAGCCTATAGTTCAGGCAGTCATGAGTTAATGCTTCGGTTTGAATTTTCCAAAGGGAAAACTCAACAGGTTCAATCGCCCCGTTATTACTAAATCATTAAAATAGAAAAAAATGAAACAGTTAGTATTAGTAAGTATAACCATTGTGTTACTCCTTTTTGCAGGTATTGCAGGCGATGTAGATTTGTGTGCTCAGAGCAGGAAGTCAACAGAGAATCAGCAGAAAGCGATATTGAAAAGAGCCGATCAGGCTTATAAAAAATTGAATTATTCAGATGCATCTAATTATTACGAAGAATACCTGCAGGCAGCAAACAATGAAAATAAAAGTGTATTGACTAAACTGACCGATAGCTATTGGCGGATTGGTAAATATGATGCCGCACTTAGTAGCTATAAACAGTTGTTTTCCACGGCTACTAGCGGAGCTCCCAGACAATTGCAGTTGCGCATTGGCGAGTTGTACGCGAGGATTAATGACTATGAACATGCTTCGCAATGGCTGCGCGCTGTAGACGGATACAAGGCTAAAGCCGATGTATACAATAGTGTTTCCGAACTGGAGTTGATGAAAAAAGACTCGTTGAGCTGGAAGATCGAGTTGTTAGACCTGAATACGCTTTATCATGAGTTTTCTCCTTATCTGTCTGATAACTTACTATATTTTAGTAGCAACAGGTCTGATGGTTCACAGAAAAAATCGAAGGAGGAAGAAGCCGGACTTAGTTATGCCCGACTGTGGAGACTACCGGTAAAGGATGTGAATACGAGTACTTCCATTGGCAAAGCCTTTTATAAAACTAATACAAAAGTTGCCTTAGTTGATGGATTTAAAGATATTCGCTATAACACGGCTCCGGTTTCTATAGATAAGAATAAGCACTTCTATTTTTCTACCAACTCCAGTATATCCGATAAAATGGGTGTGAAGCGCCTTTGTTTGATGGAAGCTTTTTATACGACTAAAGGTAGTTTAAAGACGACTGTTATGCCTTTTGGTGATCCTAAATTGTACACGGTTATGCATCCTGCTATTAATGCCGATGGAACATTACTGGTACTGACAAGCAACAAACCAAATGGAGCCGGGGGCTATGACTTGTATTATGCTGAACGAAAAAGCATTGGTAAACCCTGGGGCGAATTGAAACCCTTAGGGCATAATGTAAATACGATGGGCGATGAAGTGTTTCCCTCCATCACAGCGAATGATGACCTCTATTATAGCTCCGATGCAGCTCCGGGTTTGGGTGGATTGGATATTTTCAAAATTCCTCTGAAAGATGCTATAAGCGGAACCGGAAGCCCAGAACATTTAAGTTACCCGATTAATAGCTCGTCCGACGATTTTGGCTGGACACAGGGCGCAACAGATGCAACCGGCTATTTCACTTCCGACCGTTTGGGTAATAATGATATATACAGCTATAGCTACAGTTATAAAGAACCTCTGAAAGCGAACATTATAAATAAAGATGATAAGAAAGAGGTACAAGATATTCAACTGGAAAAAGTCAATCAGGAGCTAAATCAGCTGCCGGTTCTTGACACCAAGTATCTGTTCTCGATATTATTCAATAGCAATAAATGTAATATTACTCCATCCAATTATTATTTGATAAATGCTTTGCTGAAGGTGATGAAGAAATATCCATGTTTGAAATTGCAAATAAAGTCGTACACCGATACCGATGGTAGCGATGCGTTTAATCGGAATTTGAGCAAGTGCAGAGCCATTTATACCCGTAATTATTTAATTAGAAAAGGCATTAAGTCATCCCGACTGGATACAGTGTGTTTAGGCAAAACACAGCAACTAAATGAAAATAAGAACGCTGTAGAAAAAGCGATAAACCGAAGGGTATTATTCGATGCGGCACCTACAGGTTGTAACCTAAGTGTTGACAGCTTATTGTCGGCTGAGTTGCTCGTTAATCACGAAAAGATTTATTCCAAAAAGATATACGTGCTCAGGGAAAGAGGCAAATTCGTGGTGCAGGTGGGGGCTTTTAAAAGTAATGCAAATGCATTTGCACTTGTGTCGAGACTAAGGAAAATTATACCTGAGAATATCTATGTGGTAGACGAAAATGATTTCCACAATGTCCGGGTAGGCTTTTCAAAATCGTTAGTAGAGGCTGAGAAGATGGCAGCCCTGATAGAAGCAATAGGGATACTGAACTAAGTTCAGTATCCAGCTCACAAGAATCGCTGTTTTTCTTGATATAAATCAATAAATGAGCTATTATTTAAATATATATATATCGTTTATTTGTATCATAAAATTAAGCAATCTGTTCCGATAGCATGGAGTTAATGCTGTTTTTGAACTTTGTTCTTGTAATAAGCTGTTTTTGTGAGTATTGTTTGTCTCTTTTTACATTGTTTTATATATACAGTTTCTTTCAACATATTCAATAAAAACAAATATTAATTAATACATAAAGATATGAAAAATAGACACTTTTTGCTAGTTGCTTTTCTCCTTGTGTTTAGTGTATCTGTAATTGCACAAAACAAAATCGGAGATAACCCAGCAGTTATCCAGACCGGATCTTTACTGGAACTGGAAAGCCTGACTAAAGGCTTACGTTTGCCCCGTATTCCGCTGAATGATGTCACCAAATGGACATTGGACGGATCACCAGCCAGCGGTATGGTAATTTTCAACGACAACGGAACAGTACCTCACGGACTGTATTGCTGGAATACGGATACAGCACAATGGGATCAGGTGACCACTCTTTCAAAACTAATATCGGAACTTGCCAAGAAAGAAGATATTACCAATAAGAGTACCGATGTAACTACTGATGCTACATCAGACAGCAAATATCCGAGCGTAAAAGCAGTTAAAACCTATGTGGATGCTGCTGTTACCGGAGCTACCATTCCCGATGCCGATGCTGCTACCAAGGGTAAAATACAACTGGCCGGTGATTTGAGTGGAACTGCCGATCTTCCAACTGTGCCCGAACTTAGAATTAAGGAAAACGTAGCCAATAGAAGTACAGACATTGTAGCTGATGCTGCAACGAATACCAAATATCCGGGCGTAAAAGCCATTAAAGATTATGTGGATGTGGCTGTAGCCGGAGCTACCATTGCCGACGCTGATGCTGCTACCAAAGGAAAGATACAACTGGCAGGCGACTTAAGTGGTACTGCTGCTGCACCAACCGTACCCGGGTTGCTATTGAAAGAAGATCTTACCAATAAAAGCACAAATGTAACTGCCGATGGGGCATCGAATACCAAGTATCCGGGCGTAAAAGCCATTAAAGACTATGTGGATGTGGCTGTAGCCGGGGCTACCATTGCCGACGCTGATGCTGCTACCAAAGGAAAGATACAACTGGCAGGCGACTTAAGTGGCACTGCTGCTGCACCTACTGTACCCGGGCTTGCCCTTAAAGTTGATAAAACCATTACCGTAAACGGACAAGCATTAAGTGCTAACGTTACTTTGACAAAAACCGATGTGGGTCTGAGTAATGCAGACAATACCAGCGATGCCAGCAAACCTATTTCAACTTTAACACAAGCTGCATTAGATTTAAAAGCACCTTTAGTTTCGCCGGCATTGACAGGAACACCAACAGCACCAACAGCTGCTGCTCTTACAAACAATACAGAAATTGCAACCACTGCCTTTGTTACTTCTGCTGTTGCTGCTGCAACTCCCGACGCTACGAACCTGATCAAAGGAAAAATACAACTGACAGGTGATTTGGGTGGTACTGCTACCACACCAACTGTGCCGGGACTGCTACTGAAAGAAGACCTTACCAATAAAACTACAAGCGTAACAACTGACGGAGCTTCCGACACCAAATACCCAAGTGCAAAAGCGGTAAAAACGTATGTGGATGCAGCCACCCCCGATGCTACAACACTAGCCACTGGGAAAATACAACTGGCTGGTGACTTGAGCGGTACTGCTATTGCACCAACCATTGCCAACGGTGCTGTAACTAGTGCTAAACTGGCTACCGATGCTGTTACCTCCACCACTATTTTAGACGGAACCATTGCGGCTGCCGATTTAGGTGCCAATGCAGTAACTACCGCTAAAATTACTGATGCTGCTGTAACTACAGCTAAGTTAGAAACACTGACTGACGGAAACATTATTGTGGGTACTGCTACCGGCAATGCTAAAGTGCCTGTAACCGGTGATGTAACTATGGCTAATACGGGTGCTACGACCATTGCTGCCAATGCTGTAACTACTACAAAGATTATTGATGCTGCCGTTACCAACTCTAAGCTGGCTACTGCTGCCGTAACAGGTGATAAAATAGCCCAAATGACTGCTACTGATAAGCAGGTGCTTACCTGGGATAATACCAACTCAGTATGGAAACCAACTACTGTTACCGACTCAAAAGTACAGGTGGCCGGAACAGTAGATCCTAAAGAACTGAATGCAACTGATTTTGATAACACAGGTGCAGATATAGCCATTAAAACCAATGCAGTTACTACAATTAAAATTAATAATGCTGCTGTAACTGTGGCTAAGTTAGAAACGCTGACTGACGGAAATATTATAGTAGGTACAGCCACAGGCAATGCTAAAGTGCCCGTAACCGGTGATGTTACTATGGCTAATACCGGTGCTACTACCATTGCTGCGAATGCAGTAACTACGGCTAAAATTAATGATGCCGCTGTTACTTTACCTAAAATGGCTAATGTAGCTGCTACTTCACTTATTGGTAACAGTACAGGTGCTGCTGCTGCACCACAGGCTGTTACACTAGGTGCCGGATTAAGTTTTAATGGGACTACGCTTACAGCCATTAATACAAATTTCATTAGTATGAATGCTACGACTTATACTGTAACACCTACGGATTATATCATTAAGGCTATGTCTGGTAGTACACTCGTTACATTACCTAACCCTGCCACATCAATAGGAAGATCATTAATTTTTATTGAAGGGACAGGAGCTGGCGTTATAACTTTTGATAACGGACTTTGTGTCGGTGCTACTCAGTCGGTGGGATCAGGGTTATCTTATCTAATGGTTTGTGATGGTACAAACTGGCGTATATGTGCTCAATAAGTTTTGGGTTGTTTCATTTCATATTGTTTAAATATAAATTATGAAAAAGGTAATTATTCTAATGACTCTTGTTTTAAATCTGTTTTTAGTAACAGCTCAGATTAAAACTAATCAGGCTGTTGGTAACGGATCTATTAATACAAGTTCAGCTTTTCTGGATGCCTCCAGTACTCCCGTTTGGAACTCATCGACCAATACGGGGAAAGGCTTGCTTTTTCCAAGGGTCAATCTGACCACATTCGCAGCATTCGCATATGGTGGTACAGCTGGTTTGAGTACTAATTATCCTACCCGTTTTGATGGTATGATTGTATATAACTCGGCAACAGGCACTGCTGCTATGGGAGGTGCTGCTGTAACTCCGGGGTTTTATTACTATGCCAATACATCAACCACTGTTACCGGAGGTACTTGGATCCGGGTGACTGATGCAAATGACGCTGTAAATGCAGCCTCGGGTACTGCTTACTATGGTGTATTGTCTACCGTCACGCCTACTGCTACCGATATACAGACACTAGCTAACAAAAGCGTGGGGAGTGGGTCGTATACTAATAATTTTGATCAGACACTAGCTGCCGCGGGGTATTTTACGCTTGCTGTCCCTATCTCGTGGCGAAATCCGGCGTTGAAGGTGGATGGCAGCGATACATGGAATGTGTTTAACGCCACTTCGACGGTAGTTGTCAATAACGTTACTTATCAGGTGTGGCAAACCGACATATCGTTGGCTTCGGGGGTGGCGATAGTTGTCAAGTAATTTAGAAAAAGAAACCTCCTTACTTCCGGTTACTTTGCCTCAGCGTGGTGCTGAACTCAGGTAATTGCTCTTAATGAATCTTGATTTTCTTATCCTGTAGGATGTGTGATCCTCCGGGCGGTTGACTGACCTAAAACAGGGCTTTATGCGATAGCTATGTCCGGTAATAACCGAAGTTGAGCTTCGCAGTTGACGGTTGATAATTGATAGTTAAGAGTGGTGGGCAAGCCGAACAACCGCTTCGGGCTTCGGCGTGAGACCTTCGGCGTGAGCTCAGTCGAACGCTCAGTCGAACGGCGGTTTGTCGGATAAAAAAATAAAAAGTGTAGGGACAGGTCGCGACCTGTCCGGTAGATCATAATTTAGAAGGCGAAGGTAGCATACTAGTGAGGGGGTGACTCCAAGTCACCCTCTCACTAAGAAAAGAGAATGTTCCGTTTCTTGCGAAACTCATAATAGATTTAGTTATAATAATTTAATTTAGTAGAAAAATGAAAAAGGTAATTTTACTCGTCGGCGTAGTGCTGGCATTTGCAGGTGCAGTAGCTGCACAAACGACAACAAAAGTATCGAAGCAGATTAAAGTGCTTCCGTGGCTGAACACAGCCGTAATTGATGCAAACGATGCAGCAGGTGGCATGCACACCTATGCTTCGTGGGCTACGCTTGGTACAAACTTAAAAACATCTCAGGTACAACTTGGTATGTTGGTTACTATTGAAGCTGACAAAGCTACTTATCGTCTGAAATCATGGGCTATTAACACTGCTCTTCCTACACTGGGTGAATGGGAACGCGTGGGTGACATGGTAGTTGTTGCTGACATAAGTACCCGCAATGGATTGATTGTAACCGATAATTCTAAAGTAAGCCTTGCACCCGGAACTACTGTTGTGGTAAAAGACAATGGCAAGGGTGTAGCTGAATCGTTTATTTATGCTGCGGGCTTATTCGATGCTAACGGTGATGGCACTGTTAAGACTGACGGTACTGATGATTGGTATTCTGCCAGCGGTACCAGTGCAGGATCCGGTTATGTTTTCTTCGAAGAAGCTGCCCTTGGTACTTCTGCTTCTACTCATGCAACCGGTTGGTTTAAAGGTGCTGCCGCTTCGGGTGCAATTACTATAGGCACTACTGCAAGACTTTCGGGTATGCCAACAGGAGTTAAATTCAGCCTTAATGCAGGAGCTAATGTTCCAGTGGTTGCTTTACCTGCTGCCTGGGCTAACCCTACTTTCTATATTAACGACGGAACCAGCACATATCAGTTACTTGACTGCTGGGTGAAGAGTTACCAAACAATTGATGGTATCTCGTACCAACTTTGGGTTGCCGATACAGCTTTCGAGACAGCTATTCCTGCCGGTTCAACACTTATTGTACAATAAAACTTAATACAACCCGGGAGCAGATGCGACTGCTCCCTCTATTGCAAATAGAAATGACTACCCGATATATATCCTAATGCATCTTGTAGGCTTCGGCGTGAGACCTTCGGCGAACGCTCAGTCAAACGCTCAGTCGAACGGGATTCAAGGTTGGTAGAAAACGGCATCCAAAAGAAAGTTCGACCCCGACGGGGTCGAAGACAGGGAGATGAATCAATCGTTTCTACCGATGTTTAACTCCTAACGGAGTAGCAAAGGATTTAAGATCCTATATCGGGCAGGTGTGTGGTAAAAATTGATTTATACATTTTTACGCCTCAGACCGCAAATCGGTCGGAGGCAAACAAGCCGTGCAACCGCTTCGGGCTTCGGCGTGAAGAGGCCGACTGAGACCTTCGGCGTGAGCTCAGTCGAACGCTCAGTCGAACGCGTTAGTCGAAGTCTCAGTCAAACGGCGGTTTGTCGGGTAAACAAAAATAATATAAACAGATTTCGATAACATGCTTAATCATAAATAGAATATCAACTATGTTTTTTTTCAGAGGAGTTCCTGATGCGGTTTTCTCAAATTCATGTGTTGTTAGCTGCAACAGGGACTCCTTCTTTAAAACCCGAAATACCTTGCCGGGAGAGGCAATGTTATCACATAGGACACATAGAAATAATGGAAGAAAAAGAATGGAACGCTGATCTTACGGATTGGGCGGATATAAACGGATGATACCTGAACGGATCTAAATCTGATTTTAGTCATGCAAGCATGACAGATAAGAATCCAAACGATCTTATTGTTCAACCCACTTCGGGGTTGTGGATGTAGAGTCATTCATATCCCCCAGTTTCGCAAGCTTCACTGGGGGTTATGCAAATTTAGCCACTTCGTGGCAATAGGTAGTAATGTAACTTAAAAACAAACTAATATGCTGATTCAACAAAATACAACAGGAAATCAACTTATGATTGGCGCTGCAGTTGCCGCCAGGCAATTAGAATGTATGAACGGGGTTTTCGCCCGCGCGAATATGCTTGTATCCCGAATCGGTACCGATTAAAAAATAGCAGCGCCTTAGTAATAGCTGACCAATGGGAAGGCTTATAGAATTTTAGAAACAGAATACAACGATGCCCGCTGCGGTTATGCTTACTCTGTGGAGTGAGAAACGCAACGCAGGCTGAAAAAATACAAAATACAAAATCGACCAACAAAGCACGCCGTGGCAGGGAGGCCGATTTACAAACAGAAAGAAATTTCAAACTTTAATAGAATTCCGATAATGAGAAAGATATGTATGTTATCGCTTTTGCTGTGTTTGGGGCTTGGATTGTTTGCACAGCTGCAATCTAAGGTAACCAAAACTCTGACGCCCATGCTTAGTACAATTCCTGTAGTATATCAGGCTAATGTGCAGGGAGGGCTCCATCAGGTGGCTAATCAGACCGAGCGGGATGCTTTACCGGCCAATATGAAAGCCGACGGGATGCTGGTGTGGGTTACCGCCGATAATGCCTGTTACCAATGGAACGGAACCACCGCTGCCTGGGGACAGGTGAGTCTGATTAAAACATGGGCTACGGGGGCTACCTTTGCTGTGGGTGATGTGTTTTTGTACAACAAAACGCTGGTGCAGGCCAAAGCAGCCGGTACCATTACCGGGGCTACCAACCCTGCCACCGATACCGCCAACTGGGACGGTATTGGCAGTTCGGTTCCATTTAACGGGCTTGCCGCTGCTACTGCAACCAATACGCTAGACAATAAAAACCTGGCTCAAACATGGAACTGGACAACAGCTGATGTCCAAAACCCATTAACTATCAATGCCGATGCGCTGACTACCGGTACGGCACTGAATATCAGTTCTGCTTCCACAGGTTTAACCGCAGGAGGTTCTCTGCTGAATGTTGCTTCTACGGCTACGGCTGCCACGGGTAAGTTGTTGAACCTTACTTCGGCTTCTACTTCGGCTTTTGCCAACGGTGGTATAAATTTCAAATTCAGTGGAGCACATACAGGTAACGGATTACAGATAGACGATGCCACCCTAACGGGAAAAACAGCGCAAATAAACGCCAACACACTGACTACCGGTACGGCACTTGATATCAATGTGAATTCGTTGACTAATGGCAAGGGTTTATCTATCTCGTCTACAAGTTCATCTATGACTTCGGGCAGTTTGCTTTCTACTACTTCAAATTCGACCTATTTTGGTATTGGGGGAGTTACCTTTTATTTTAATGGTTCTCATTCAGGTAACGGACTTTACATAGACGACAACACACTTACGGGCAATGCCGCAAAAATTAAACTATACTCACTCACTACCGGTTCTGGCTTAAGTATTACTTCGTCTTCCACCGCCAATACGTCCACCGCTGGCTTATTAAACGTGGCTAATACCACCGCTACTACTACGGGAACGATATTGAGAGCACAGGCTAACTCCACGGCAGGCTCCGGGCTTACCGTACTGGCCAGTGGAAATACAGGTCTGGGAATTGCCGCTCCGGTGGCTACGCTGCACAATGCCGGGTCTACCATACTGGGTGTAACCACGGCTACCAATGCTACATCTACCTATACCGTGCCAGTCACCTCGGTGGATGGTTATTCGGGTGTGGTGATTACGCAAACCGGCTCGGCAGGAGCAATTACCGTAACTCCACCTACAGATAAAACTGCAGGGCGCACATTTACCATAGCCAACGATGGTGTAGGATCTGCCTACCCGCTAACGGTGGGAACCTATACCATACCGAAAGGAAGTGTAGCACAGCTGGTATGGGACGGAGGTGCGTGGAGCATTCCTTCGGCTACGGCTTCTACCGTACCGTTTAGCGGACTTACGGCTGCTACAGTGCCAAATACCCTAGACAATAAAAACCTGTCGCAGACATGGAACTGGACAACGGGTGATATCCAAAGTTTGCTTAACATCAATGCTGATGCCCTGACCACCGGTACGGGTCTTACGCTTAGCTCTGCTACTGCTGCTGCCACAGGTAATTTGTTAAGGGTGACTTCTTCTTCAGCAGGGACATTTACCAACGGAGGAATAAATTTTATTTTTGGAGGAGATCATCAAGGTACAGGATTTCTGGTAAGTGATGTCACAACTACGGGTACTGCCGCACAAATAAATGCTAACTTACTAACTACCGGTAAGGGACTGGGCATTGCTGCCAACGCTCTGACTACCGGTTCGGCATTGAGCCTGGCTTCTACGGCTACGGGTACTACCGGCAATTTGCTTGCTGTTACTTCGGCTTCTACTTCGGCCTTTACCAACGGTGGTGTAAACTTAAACTTCACCGGAGCGCATACGGGTAGCGGATTCCAGATTGACGATAAAACACTAACGGGTACTGCTGCACAAATAAATGCTAACTTACTAACTACCGGCGCGGGACTGGGCATTGCTGCTAACGCCCTGACAACGGGTAACGCGCTCTCGGTTGCCTCTACAGGAACAGGAATAACTACCGGTAGCTTGCTGAACGTTTCGGGTAAGGTGGCAGCCACCACGGTTACCAACGGTATTTTTTCAGTAATAAATACAGCAGCCTCTTCCACCGGTACAGTGGCTACTGTTCAGGCTAACTCCACAGCGGGTTCGGGAATTACCGTATTGGCCAACGGCTTTGTGGGTATCGGAAACGCGGCACCCACAGTAACTCTGGATGTAACCGGCGATGCAAAAGTGAGCGGAACATTTACGTGCCCTTCGGATATTCGCCTGAAAACAAAAGTGGAAACACTCACCGACGTACTCAGCAGGCTGGAGCAGATGCGCGGTGTGACTTACGAATTTAAAGACCAAACAAAATATGCCAAAGGACCTCAGATAGGGGTTATTGCACAGGAACTGCAGAAAGTATTCCCCGAACTGGTTAAACTCGGTTCCGACGGGTTCTATTCGGTGAACTACACTCAACTTACCGCGGTGCTCATACAGGCTGTGAAAGAACAACAAACCGAAATTAACGAGCTGAAAGGACAAATGAAGCGGGTGATGGAAAAGCTGGATCTTCGATAACAGTTGATAGTTGACAGTTGATAGTTAAGAGTTAAGAGTAAACGAGTAAACTACCCCAAACCCCTAAAGGGGCTTCAAGAGTGGTATTCAAGATGATTTACAGCAGTTATGCGAACTGCTTTTAGGAGACGATTAGGAGACAAAACTAATTTTAAACTCCCCTTTAGGCTTCGGCGTGAGCTCAGTCGAACGGGGTTGGGGGTCGTTAGATGACGTGAGTAATTCTGCCATTTTAATTAATGAGCAAATTCCTGAACACAGTGCTCTTCCCTTTTTGAAAGGGAAGTACCCCAGAGCCTTCGGCGTGAGCTCAGTCGAACCGCGGGAAGGGTTAGATAATGGGTCTCGGGGGTTGT
>Ga0302288_1001454_pt1 | contig 15389 bp, 7 predicted proteins | sample III_Fen_N1_1_FD_194549 | JGI IMG/M metagenome (GOLD analysis project Ga0302288, IMG submission 194549) | Peat permafrost microbial communities from Stordalen Mire near Abisko, Sweden - III_Fen_N1_1 | ecosystem: Environmental > Terrestrial > Soil > Wetlands > Permafrost | place: Sweden: Abisko...
CCATTGGAAGATCAATGGCTTTCCTTTTTTTTTACTACATGAAAAGTATAAGAATATATTATAATAATGATTTTTGACCATGAAAAATAAATGGACTGCTTATATTTTATTGGCAGTATGTGTCATTTTAACTTGTTTCAAAACAATTAATACTAAAAATGATATTGATGACGAAAAATTGGAAGATTTCAAGTCAAATTGTACTGAAATAAAAACGAAAATAGAATTACGTCTTCGATCGCATGCTTTATTATTACGTGCAGGTTCTGCTTTTTTTGCAGCTTCCGACACGATTACAAGAAAAGAATGGGAAGTGTTTTGTGAATGGACAAAAATTAATAGAAATTTGTCTGGAATTCAAGGTCTTGGATATTCTTTAATAATTCCACAAAACCAATTACAAGCTCATATCCAAAAAATAAAAAATGAAGGTTTTAGTCATTATTCAATAAGACCAGAAGGTAATAGATCAATTTATACGTCAATTATTTATCTTGAACCATTTACAGGACGAAATTTGAGGGCATTTGGATTTGACATGTTTTCAGAAAATGTTAGACGAAATGCAATGGAACGTGCCCGTGATTTAGATATAGCATCACTTTCGGGAAAAGTAATACTAGTTCAAGAAACGAGTAAAGATGTTCAAGCAGGTACGTTGATGTATGTTCCTGTATATCGGAATGGAATGCCAATTTATACAATTGAACAACGCAGAAATGCAATAAAAGGATGGGTTTATAGTCCTTATCGAATGAATGATTTAATGTATGGTATTTTAGGTCATTGGGATAATAAAAAACGAGGAAGAATACAATTGGAAATTTATGATAATGAAAATCAACTTGAAAAATCATTATTATACAATAGTCAACAGAACGATACTATTAAAAAGAATAAAATTCCAGTTCGGTTATTCGTAACAACTATAAATTTTAATGGTAAAAAATGGTATTTATCATTTAGTCAGAATGATGAATATTTAACCTTATATAGCAAGGTTGTAATTGTATTAATTGCTGGAATAATTATTAGTTTACTGTTGTTCTTTTTGACTTTATCATTAATCAATACAAAAGCTAAAGCACAGCAAATTGCAGAAAGTTTAACATTTAAGCTTCAACAACTAAATGACCAACTCGAAAATAGAGTTGTTGAACGAACTATGGAGTTGCAACGTAGCGAAGATAAATTTCGATTATTATTTGAAAATATGACAAATGGATTTACGTTGTACGAAGTTTTAATGAATGAAAATGAGGATGTTATTGATATTAAAATACTGGAAATAAATGATAAAGGGGCTAATTATTTTAATAAAAAAAGAGAAGAAGTTGTTAATAAAACAATAAAAGAATTAACCTTATCTTTTATTGAGGAAGAACATGTTAATACAATAAATGTAGCAAAAACAGGTATTCCAATTTGTTTTGAAAGGTATAGTAAACATCAAAATGTTTATGTTCGTGTATATATGTATTCACCTCAGAAGAATAGAACTGCAGTTGTTTTAGAGAATATTACAGAACAAAAGCTGATTGAAATAAGTTTTTAAAAGCAAGAAATTCAAATGCGAACACTATTAAATACAATGCCTGATTCAGTTTGGTTAAAAGATTGTGATGGACATTATATTTTTTGTAATTCAATGTATGAAAAACTTTTTGAAATAAATGAATCACAAATAATTGGAAAGAAAGATGACTCTTTTTTAAATAAAGAATTGGCAGATGATTTTAGAGAAACAGATAAGCAAGTTATTGATTCACGAAAACAATTAAAATATGAAAACAAAATTACGTATAAAGATGGATCACAAGCATTAACAGAAACAATAAAAGTTCCATTATTTGATGATAATAATACTTTAATTGGAGTTTTAGGAATAGCTAGAGACATAACAGAAAGGAAAAGGGAAAAAGAAGAATTATTAAATATAGAGGAGAAATTTCAATACTTTTCATCATTAACAAATGAGGGGTTGATGATTCATGTAAATGGAGTTATTATAGAAGCTAATCAAGCTTTTGCTCAATTAATCGGTTTTTCAAATCTTTCAGAAATAATTGGTAAAAATGGACTCGATATCATTCCAATGAGTGATGAATCAAGGGAAAAGGTTATAAAACATATTAATTTAAGTTCACAAGCATCGTATGTAATAGAATCGTACGATAAAAATGGAGTAATTCATTATTTAGAACTAAAAGGAATTGGAATATATTATAAAGGGCAAAAATCTCGATTAGTATTTTTTAATGACATTACTGAACGGATTTTAAATGAAAAGGCTCTGAATGAAAGTGAAGATAGATTTAAAAATTTATCATCGTTGGCAAATGAAGGTTTAATGATTCATCAAAATGGAATTATTGTAGATGTCAATATCGCTTTTGCTCGTATAATAGGTTACAATAATCCCGATGAATTAATTGGTAAAAATGGATTAGATATTATTCCTTTAACTGAAGAATCGAAAACAAAAATATTACAACAAATTAGTGAAAAATCTGAAGGAATATATCTTGTTGATTTGGTTAAACCTGATGGGACTATTGTTCATGCAGAGAATTCTGGTAAAGAAATTATGTACAAAGGTCATTCTGCTCGATTGGTTTTAATGCGTGATATCACAGAAAAAGTGAAAACTCAAAATATATTAAATGAGAGGAATAAATTAATAGAATCTGTATTTAATTTAAGTCCCGACATTCTATATATTTACGATGTTACTGAACATAAAAATGTATTTAGTAATAATGGTATGGAAAAAATACTTGGATATTCGGAACAAGAAATTTTGGAATTTGGCAGTTCTGTTTTATCTGAATTAATGCATCCCGATGATTTTGTTTATTACTGCGAAAATACAATTCCATTATACCTAACGACAAAAGATGAAGAACTTATTTTTTCACAATATAGAATGAAAGATAAATTGGGAGAATGGCATTGGCTCGAAAGTGCAGAAATGATCTATAAAAGACAAGAAAATGGTCAACCAACGCAAATTTTAGGCTTTGCACACGATGTTACGAATACAAAAATACTTGAACAAAAGGTATTGAATAGTGTAATAGAAACAGAAGAAAAAGAAAGATTGTATTTCTCTCAAGAACTACACGATGGTATTAGTCCAATACTTTCGGCTATTAAAATGTATGTTCAATGGTTATTTAAACATGAAATTGCGGAAGAAAAACAAAAGGTTATTATTGATATTGAAAAGTTACTTGAGGAGTCGATTTTAACTATTAGAGAATTGTCGTTTAATTTAAGTCCGCATGTTTTGCAAAATTATGGTTTAATTGAAGCACTTAATTCATTCGCAAATAAAATTCAAAAAACTGCTTCCATTCTCATTGTTATTGAAAACGATGATATTACAAGATTTGATGATAAAATTGAAATAGTTTTATATAGAGTATTATGTGAATGTGTTAATAATTCAATAAAACACTCAAAAGCAACGGAAGTTAGGATTAATTTAAGTAAAAATAAATCGATACTAAAAGTTGAATATATCGATAATGGAATTGGATTTGATGTTAAATCATTAACATCAGATATTAAAGGAATAGGATTACTTAATATGCAAAGCCGAATTAAATCGATAAATGGTGAATTCAAAATTTATAGTGAAGAGGGGATTGGTACAAATATAAAAATTAGGGTTAAAGTTTAATTTACATTTAAAAAACAAGTAATATCTTTGATAAAAATAGAATAAATGGTAAGTATTATAATAGCTGACGATCATCGCATGTTTCGTGAAAGTTTGAGGAAAATTTTAACGATGGAAAATGTTGCAGAAGTTATAGCTGAAGCATCAACTGGAAAAGATCTTCTTACATTACTTGAAACGAATGAACCAACAATGGTTTTGATGGATATTGCAATGCCTATTATGGATGGTATTGAGGCAACTCGAAAGGCATTAGAAAAACAACCCGATCTTAAAGTTTTAGCATTATCATCGTTTAGCGACGATAAATATTATTTTAGTATGCTCGAAGCAGGTGCAAAAGGTTTTGTTTTGAAAAATGCAGGAATTAATGAACTTCAAAATGCAATAGTTGAAGTGTCAAAAGGTGGAAATTGGTTTTCGGCAGATTTGGTTCAAAAAGTTATTGCAAATTTTAATGCGAAACCCAAAAAGACAGATGCAATATTGTTGTCGGAACGAGAACTTGAAGTTTTAAAATTAATAAGTTTAGGTTTAACAAATGACCAAATTGCTGAAAAAATGAATATAAGTTTTGATACTGTTAAATGGCATAGGGCAAATATTTTCTCAAAAACGAAATGTACTAATACCGCCACACTTGTTATGTATGCAATAAGAAATAAACTAATTGAATTATAGTTAGATAGATATTATTTGATGTTAAAAACCGCAATTAATTTTAGTTGCGGTTTTTGTTTTTACCATCCTTTAGGGTAGTGAGTCCTATCCAAAAGGCTAAGAGAACCCATTCTTTTTATAGTTTCTTTCCGTTATTTAGTCTATAAACATCCTTTTTTGTTTTCAAGTTTAACTAGGTATAAATTAGTTAATAAAATGGAACATTTAAATGTCATATTGGTCGATAATAATTTAGCTTTTCGTGATGCTTTAAAATTATTGCTTACAAAGGAACATAATGTTTCGATAGTTAATGTATTGTCAAACATTTCAGAATTGTACAACGAACGACAATTATTTCGAACTGATATGATAATTATTAATTTCTCAATGTTAGATAAAGAAGATAGTAAGATCGCAAATCAATTTTTGATTGATTATCCTTATATCACTATTTTGGCAATTTCGAATTATACCGAACAGAATCTTATAAAAAGTTTATACGATTGGGGTTTTGCCGCATGTATTGACGTTGATAATTGTTTTGCCGAAATAGCAATAGCATTAGAAAATGTAAAAAAAGGAAAAATATACTATTCAAAAGATTTTATTCGATAAAAAGGAGGGGTTATGAACGAGTCGTTAAACGCATTGACATCGTATTTGTCATTCAAATTGGGCGATGAAACGTATGCAGCTAATGTTAGCAAGGTTTTAAATATTTTGGAAATGACTAAAATTACCAAAGTTCCTAAAGCACCCAACTATATGAAAGGTGTTATAAACCTTCGTGGAACAGTGTTGCCACTTATAGATACTCGTATAAAATTTGGATTAGAAGCTTCCGAATATACTGCAAACACCTGTATTTTGGTTCTTGATATTACAATTGGGGAAGAAACGTTGCAGGTTGGGGGACTTGTAGATGGAGTTTCGGAAGTGTTAGAAATAGAACCACATGAAATAATGCCTCCACCAAACATTGGTTCTAAATTTCATTCTCAATTTATCTCAGGAATGTATAAAACAAGCGATGATCAATTTATCATGATTCTTGATATGGATAAAGTCTTCTCTGCCGATGAACTTATAGAGGTTCACGAAACAGCAAAATCAATATTGTAAAGTATTAATAATATTAAAATTGAAGGCCATGAAATTCACCATTCGAAAAAAGTTAATGACAATAGCACTTTCAATAGTTGCTTTAATTGTTGTTTTAGGTATTATATCTTATTCTGGATTGAATAAGGTAAAAGGATATCAAGATTCTATAGCTTCAGTTAAACTACCTTCTGTAGCTAGCATTGGATTTATGAGTAAAGCAATTTCTGATATTTCTATAGCAGAACGTATGCTAGTAAATATACGAATTACTGATGCTTCGATAAGAAAAACACAATACGATTTTATTGATAGTGGTTGGGAAAAATTAAACACAAATTGGAAAATATATGAGCCATTGCCCCAAACTGAAACCGAAGCGGCTACTTGGAAAGAATTTGTACCTGTTTTTAACGAATGGAAAAGCGAACATGATGCATTTATGCAACTTTCAAAATCGAAAGATGAATTACTTAATGCGGGAGTGAGTAAAGATGACGAGAAAATGGTCGCTGTTGATGATAAATTGATGGAACAAATGTTAAGTGAGAGAAAAGATTTCTTACTAATGAATTCTTTAATGGATAAAATACTAGATATAAATATTGAATCGGCAGCTGCCGAGGATATTGAATCGGATGGTTCTGCAAATAATATAATAGTAATGACAATAATTATAATTATTTGTGTTTCATTGTTTGCTTTTATTGCTATGATGGTTATTTCAAATAACATTCAAACAATCATAAAATCAATAATCGGTGAATCTAAAAAATTAACAGAAGCAACACTTGCAGGTAAATTAGATACAAGAGGAAATCCAGAGCAAATAAATTTTGAATTCCGCGAAATAGTTGTTGGAATAAATAACACATTAGATGCAGTAATAGGACCACTTAATGTTTCTGCCGAATATGTCGACCGAATTTCGAAAGGTGATATACCAGCGAAAATAACAGAAGAATATAGAGGCGATTTTAATGAGATTAAAACTAATTTAAATCGACTTATTGATACCTTAAATAATATTACAGATAGTGCAGTAAAAATATCTCAAGGCAATACTAATGTTAGCCTACAAGTACGTTCACCAAACGATGAATTGATAAAAGCATTCAAAGGGATGGTTGCCTCGGTTACTTTATTGATAGATGATGCAACAATGCTATCGGATGCTGCAATAGCTGGAAAACTAGCTGTTCGTGCCGATATTACAAAACATCAAGGCGATTTTAGAGCTATTGTTGAAGGGGTAAATAATACATTGGATGCTGTAATAGGACCATTAAATGTTTCGGCTGAGTATGTCGACAGAATTTCTAAAGGCGATATTCCTCCACTTATTACCGATAATTATAATGGCGATTTTAGTGAGATAAAAAATAATTTAAATGTGTGTATTGGAGCAATTAATTTATTAGTTGATGATGCAACAATGCTTGCACAAGCAGCAGTTGATGGAAAGCTAGCAAAACGAGCAGATGCTTCAAAACATCAAGGTGATTTTAGGGCAATAGTAACTGGTGTTAATAATACGCTTGATGCTGTAATTAATCCATTAAACGTTGCGGCTGAATATATTGATAAAATTTCGAAAGGCGATATTCCAGCAAAAATAACACAAACATTTACGGGTGATTTTAATGAAATAAAAGTCAATTTAAATCAATGTATTGATGCTATCAATGGATTAATTAATGACGCTAATTTGTTAGCAAAATCGGCAATTGAAGGAAAACTATCAAATAGAGCAGATGAAGCGGAACATCACGGTGATTTTAGAACAATAATACGTGGTGTTAATAATACCTTAGATGCAGTAATAACTCCATTAAATGTTGCTGCTTCGTATGTCGATATGCTTTCGAAAGGCGAAATTCCTGCAAAAATTACAGAACATTACAATGGCGATTTTAATGCAATTAAAAACAATTTAAATGTATTGATTGACGCTACGAATTTAATTACAGAAAATGCAAAATTAATTGCCGGTGGCGACATGACTGTTTCTCTAAAACCACGTTCGGAAGATGATGAGTTAATAAAATCGTTAGCCGAAATGATAAAAGCAATCGGTGAAATTGTAACACAAGTTCAACAATCGAGCGATAATATTGCAGATGCTAGTCAACAAATGAGCAGTAACTCGCAATCGGTTTCACAAGGAGCATCGGAACAAGCATCGGCAGCCGAGCAAGTATCGTCGAGCATGGAAGAAATGGCATCGAACATTCAACAAAATACCGACAATGCACAGCAAACCGAAAAAATAGCAGCCAAAGCCGCCGAAGATATTTTGGAAGGAAGCAAAAACGTAAATATGACGGTTATTGTAATGAAAAAAATTGCCGAAAAGGTTTCAATCATTGGTGATATTGCATTCCAAACAAATATTCTAGCCTTGAATGCAGCGGTTGAAGCAGCGCGTGCAGGAGAACATGGAAAAGGATTTGCCGTAGTAGCTGCCGAAGTTCGCAAACTTGCCGAACGTAGTCATATTGCTGCTGGTGAAATTAATGAACTAACTAAATCGAGTGTTGATGTTGCCGATAAAGCTGGAAAACAATTAGAAGCTATTGTACCAAACATTCAAAAAACAGCAAAATTGGTACAAGAAATAACTGCTGCAAGTATTGAGCAAAATAGTGGAGCAAATCAAATTAACAATGCTATTAACCAGTTAAATAAAGTAACCCAACAAAACGCAGCTAGTGCCGAAGAAATGGCCACAAGTAGCGAAGAGTTATCGAGCCAAGCTGATAGCTTGAAAGATTTGATTGGTTTCTTTAAAGTAAATAATTCGGGAGTTAGTCGTGGAATGAAAAGTTTAGCAGCACCTAAAGTAGCAAAGAAAGTGCTTTCAACTAAACAAAATCTCAAGTCAAAATCACTAGAATCGAAAGGTACTTTCATCGATATGCATAGCGATTTTACTGATAATGATTTCGAAAGATTTTAATGTTTATGAAAAAAAATATAGAGGCTGTTTTTACATAAAGACAGCCTCTTTTTTTTTGATTATTCTAGTTCCCAATTCAATTAGCTCAATATATAACACCTTGTCAATCCTTTTGATTCATAATTCGCTATAAAAGATTTCATAGTACATTCCGTTATTTATTTCATCAAAATGGTCAAAACGCATAATCATAAATTAAAATGCAACCTTTTGGATTATTAAATGTAAAAGTAGCGGTTTGTGTTGGCTGAAAGTAAAACATAATGAAAAAGAAGTTTTATGTTTTGAAAATACTCACAATAAAAATCCAATAAATAAAGTAATTTAAGGACATTCTTTTATAAAGTCAATGCTTTTTCGAACGATGAACTTTTGCTAATTATCTAAAATAAGAAATCTTAATAATTTAAAATTAATAGTCATGAAATTTACAATTAGAATAAAATTGCTGTTAGGATTTGTGTCAGTAGCTTTAATCGCAGGGTTTATTGGATATACTGGTATTAGTCAAATTAAGAAACTGGGAGAAGCAGATTTGAATCTGTATAATAATGTTGCTGTTTCGCTAGAAAAATGCTCAAAAATGGCTAGTTTGCTACAACGAATGAGGGTAAATGCTTCTGAAATATTATTATTATCGGACAATCCAGAAGAACAGCAAAAGAAAAACGAAAGATTTTTAATGTTTAGTACAAAATTCGATTCGGTATTAACATCATATGAACCAACAATTCTTGATGAAACAGACAAAAAGAATTTTGAGAATTTAAAAGAAGAGAAAACGAAATTTTTAGCAAATTTCAATCAATTTATGGAGCTAGTAAAAGCTGATAAAATTAAAGAGGCTGAAGAGTTTTTTAGTATTGGTGATTGGTATAAACAGTCTAAAGATTTTCAAAAAGCTATGGATGCATTGATTGATTATAATGTTGTTAGTGGAAAGGTAATCGTTGAACAAAATGCTAAGATTGAACAAAATGCAACAACAATAATGTCCAGTTTAATAATTATAGGAATAATACTTGCACTCATTTTAGGTTTAATTATTTCAGCCAATATACAATCAATAATACAATCGTTAATTAAACAAGCCAAAATGTTAACCAAAGCTACCGTCGAAGGAAGACTTGATGTACGCGGCGAACCCGAAAAAATTAACAGTGAATTCCGTGAAATTGTTTCGGGAATGAATGCAACACTAGATGCTGTAATTGGTCCCTTAAATGTTTCGGCCGAATATATCGACCGTATCTCGAAAGGCGATATTCCACAACGAATTACCGAAAACTATGCTGGCGATTTTAATGAAATTAAAACTAATTTAAATCAACTCATTGATACTAATAATGAAATAGCAAATGGTTTAGTTGCAATGTCGAATGGTAATTTCTCAATAAACATAAGTCAACGTTCCGATTGCGATACATTAGTTAAGTCAGTTAATAGCTTAGTAGGTTCACTCCAATCAATGTCAACTGAAACAAAATTATTGGTAGATGAATGTTTACAAGGAAAAATAAAAACAAGAATTGACGACAAGAAATTTAATGGTGAATTTGGAACATTAATGTTAGGATTAAATAATGTTTTAAATGCTGTTGAAAATATAATAAACTCAGCTTCGAACATAATGGTTGCCGATAAAGATGGCAATATTACGTTCTTAAATACAGGCGTTACCAAGTTGTTACGCGACCAAGAGGCAACCATTCGTTCTAAATATCCAAGTTTCTCGGTCGATAAACTTATTGGTTCTAGTATTGATGGTTTTCATCGCAATCCCGATCATAACAGGAGTATGATGAAAAACCTAACAACAGTTCATGCGGTACAAATTCAATTAGGCGAATTTATTTTAAAATTATCGATTCGACCACTCAACGACTCATTAGGGCAACGAATTGGTTACGTTACCGAATGGGTTAATTATACAAACGAATCGAGATTCGAAAGTGGATTGAAAGAAATAATCCAAAACATGGTTGATGGACGATTGTCGGAACGTATATCTGTAAATTCGCTTAATGGAAGTTTAAAAGAAACAGCTGAAGGAATAAATAATATGCTCGAGGCTATTGTTTCACCATTGAAAGTAACAGCTGGATATGTTCATCGAATTTCGAAAGGTGATATTCCTGCGAGAATAACAGATAATTATAATGGTGATTTTAATGATACAAAAAATAGTTTAAATCAATGTTTCGATGCTGTTAATCTTTTAATTAGTGATGCAAATAGCTTAGCAAATGCAGCTGTTCAAGGCAATTTGGCTACACGAGCTGACGCATCAAAACATAATGGCGATTTTGCTAGAATAGTTTCGGGAATTAATAATACACTCGATTCCTTAATTGAGCCACTCAATTTAACAGCACAATATGTTAATGATTTATCGAAGGGCGAAATTCCGAATCGAATTAATCAGAATTACAATGGCGATTTCAAAACCATTATAAACAATCTTAACACATTAATTGACGCAACCAACCTTATCACCGAGAATGCTAAATTAATAGCAGCTGGCGATATGACCGTTGTATTGAGTCCACGTTCAGAAAACGATGAACTAATTAAATCGCTTGCCGAAATGATTAAAGCAATTGGCGAAATAGTAACACAAGTTCAATTCTCGAGCGATAATATTGCAGATGCCAGTCAACAAATGAGTTCGAATTCGCAACAAGTTTCGGAAGGCGCATCGGAACAAGCATCGGCTGCCGAACAAGTATCGTCGAGCATGGAGGAAATGGCATCGAACATTCAACAAAATACCGACAATGCTCAACAAACCGAAAAAATTGCAGCCAAAGCAGCCGAAGATATTTTGGAAGGAAGCAAAAACGTAAATATGACGGTAATTGTAATGAAAAAAATTGCCGAAAAGGTTTCAATCATTGGTGATATTGCATTCCAAACAAATATTCTAGCCTTAAATGCAGCTGTTGAGGCTGCTCGTGCAGGTGAACATGGAAAAGGATTTGCCGTAGTAGCTGCCGAAGTTCGAAAACTTGCTGAACGTAGTCATATTGCTGCAGGTGAAATTAATGAACTTACCAAATCGAGTGTTGATGTTGCTGATAAAGCTGGAAAACAATTAGAAGCTATTGTCCCAAATATTCAAAAAACTGCAAAATTAGTACAAGAAATAACTGCAGCTAGTATTGAGCAAAATAGTGGAGCAAATCAAATTAATAATGCCATTAATCAATTAAACAAAGTAACCCAACAAAACGCTGCAAGTGCCGAAGAAATGGCGACCAGTAGCGAAGAGTTATCGAGTCAAGCCGATAGTTTAAAAGAGTTAATTGGTTTCTTTAAAGTGAATAATTCGGGAGTAGGACGTGGTATGAAAAGTATAGCAGCACCTAAAGCAAAAGCTGCTACGAAAGTGCTTTCAAGTAAACAAAATCTCAAGTCAAAATCACTAGAATCGAAAGGTACTTTTATCGATATGCATAGTGATTTTACAGATAATGATTTCGAAAGATTTTAGATAAACATATTTTTAAATAGTAATTTAAACATTCATTTTAGACTTTGAAAATTGTATAAAGTGGATGTTTTTTGTTTTCTGTATATATTTTTCATTATTGTTTTAAATAAAACATGAACTTTTAAATTTAAAACAAGTACACAACTACACTAAATAGCTAACTAAGATAAATATAATTAAAATATAAAAATATGAAACGAATAACGTCTAATCTAAAGATGGGCACAAGCATGATGATAAACATGACTGTGGCCTTGGTTGTATCGATTCTCATTTTTACGGGAGTATTATATTGGAATTCTTACAGCAGTTCTACAAAATCAGGAAAAGAACATGTTGTTCAATTGTTAGATGCAATGTATAGTAATTTGGAATTGACTTATAGGCAAAATATTCAGCTTGTAAAGACAAATTTAAATACTGCTACATTAATGATGGGAACATCTGTCGAAAAAGATGAAAAAGAAAGACACTCAATAACAATTACCAATCAAGTAACAAAAGAAACACAATTGGTAGATATTGGTTCAATTAAAATTAATGGAATTGATGTTTATAATAATTTTACATTAGTCGATAAAATTGTAGATCAACAAGGAGGAACAGCTACCGTTTTCTATTTTCTCCCCGAAGGTATTTTACGACTTTCAACTACCGTTAAAAAAGCAAATGGCGACAGAGCCATAAATACCTATATTCCCAATACATCTCCTGTTTATAAAGCCATAAGTTCGGGTAGCGATTTTGTAGGTCGTGCAAATGTTATGGGAAAATGGTATGTAACCGCATATCGTCCAATATTAGATAATCAAAAGAATATAATTGGAGTTTTATATGTTGGACTTCCCGATAATACAAATGATGTTTTAAAAGAAGAATTAGCAAAACATAAAGTTGGTAAGGACGGCTATTTTTATGTTATTGATACTTCAGCAACTTTTATTATTCATCCAACCTTAGAAGGTAAAAATGTAAAAGATACTACCGATGCAAATGGCGATTTTATATTTAAAACCATGTGTCAACAAAAAAATGGAGAATTGGCATATAAATGGAAAAATGTAGGCGAAACTTCGCCACGAGATAAAATTGCTTATTTAAAATATTTTGAACCAATGCAATGGATAATTGTTTTGGGGGTTTATGAAGACGATTTTCTAGCCGATGCAAAAAATCAAGCTGTAATAGTTATCATTTTTGGTGTAATTCTTCTATTGGTTTTACTAGTTATAACATTTGGTGTATCAAAAAAAATCACAAAAAATATTTCAGCTCTTAATACGGAAGTACAATCTCTAATATCGAGTGCACTTAATGGAGAATTAAAAAAACGGGCAAAAAAAGATAATTTGAATGTTGAATTTGTTCCTATTGTTGAAGGATTAAACAATGTTCTCGATGCATTAATTTCACCTTTGCAAATGACTGCTCAATATGTAGAACGAATTGCAAAAGGCGATATTCCAATGCCAATATCGGATAAATATAATGGAGATTTTAATGAAATTAAAAATAGTATTAATCAATGTATTGAAACTATAAATAATTTAACCGGCGAAATGTCGAAAACAACACAATTACAGTCCGAGGGAGAAACAGAAGCATTTGCCGATGAACAAAAGTTTAAAGGCGTTTATTACGATTTAGTCGTGGCTTATAATTCGGTTTTACGCTTTCAAGTAAATAATATTATAACAGTTTCTGATATTTTAAAGAATTATTCTTTAGGAAATTTGAATCAAGAAATGAAATTGTTACCAGGTAAATTATCCGTTATTACAACTAGTGTTAATCAACTGAAAGGTAATGTTCAAAAGTTAATTTTCGATGCTAATGAATTGTCGGAATTAGCATCATCTGGAAATTTATATGCAAGAGCTAATTCTTCAAATCATTTTGGTGATTTTAGAGCTATTATTGAAGGAGTAAATAATACTTTAGATACAATAGTCGGGTTGATAGATTCAATTCCAACACCAATAATGATAGTAAATAAACAATTTGAGGTGTTATATATGAATCCTGCTGGTGCTAATTTAGATAATACTACTGGAAATGCATTGGCACAAAGTCGAAAGAACTGTTATAACCATTTTAAAACAGGTGATTGTAATACACAAAAATGTGCTGTTGCAAGAGCAATGGCCGATGGTTTTTCATCAAAAAGCGAAACTATTGCTCGTCCAGGGAATAATGTTGTAGACATAAATTATTCTGCAGTTCCACTTAAAAATAAAGCGGGTCAAATTATAGGTGCAATGGAAATTGTAATTGATCAAACACAAATTAAAAAAGCAGTTTCAAGAGCCGAAAAAATTATTGGATTTCAATATCAGGAATCTAGTAATTTGACTCAAGCACTTAATCAACTCGCGTTAGGTGATATGAATTTTAGCCTTCAAACCGACAATGCTGATGAAGATACACAAATGGTAAAAGATTCATTCGATACTATTTATTCTGCAATTAATAATATCAAAAATTCATTAATTCAAATAACAGAAAATGCTAAACAAATTGCAATTGGTGACTTGGATGTAGATATTCATTTACGATCGGATAAAGATGAACTTTTGAAATCGTTTATTACAATGGTTAAAGCAACTAAAGAAATAACCGAAAAAACAAAAATAATTGCAGCAGGCGATATGACGGTAGAGCTTAAACCTCGATCGGACAAGGATGAGCTGATGATTGCTTTATCCGAAATGATTAAAGCAATTGGAGAAATAGTAACACAAGTTCAACAATCGAGCGATAATATAGCTGATGCAAGTCAACAAATGAGTGCAAATTCTCAATCGGTTTCTGATGGAGCATCTCAACAAGCATCGGCAGCCGAACAAGTGTCATCGAGTATGCAGCAGATGGCAGCTAATATTCAACAAAATACCGATAATTCGCAACAAACCGAAAAAATAGCAGCCAAAGCCGCCGAAGATATTTTGGAGGGAAGCAAAAATGTAAATATGACGGTAATTGTAATGAAAAAAATTGCCGAAAAAGTTTCGATAATAGGAGACATTGCATTCCAAACAAACATTCTAGCTTTAAATGCAGCAGTTGAAGCTGCTCGTGCAGGCGAACATGGTAAAGGTTTTGCTGTGGTTGCGGCCGAAGTTCGTAAACTTGCTGAGCGAAGTCATGCAGCAGCTGGTGAAATTAACGAATTAACAAAATCGAGTGTTGATGTTGCTGATAAAGCAGGAAAACAATTAGAACAAATTGTACCTAATATTCAAAAAACGGCAAAATTAGTTCAAGAAATTACAGCAGCAAGTCTTGAGCAAAATAGTGGAGCAAATCAAATTAATAATGCCATTAATCAATTAAATAAAGTAACTCAGCAAAACGCTGCAAGTGCTGAAGAAATGGCAACAAGTAGTGAAGAACTATCAACTCAAGCCGATAGTTTGAAAGATTTGATTGGATTCTTTAAACTTGATGGAATTGCAATTTCAAATACGAAACCACAAACGAGTTCAAAT
>Ga0302288_1001455_pt1 | contig 15376 bp, 12 predicted proteins | sample III_Fen_N1_1_FD_194549 | JGI IMG/M metagenome (GOLD analysis project Ga0302288, IMG submission 194549) | Peat permafrost microbial communities from Stordalen Mire near Abisko, Sweden - III_Fen_N1_1 | ecosystem: Environmental > Terrestrial > Soil > Wetlands > Permafrost | place: Sweden: Abisko...
TTTATCCTCAGTCAGATTTGCTTTTTTCATGGCCCTCTGTGCTGCTGGAACTAACCCTACACCCATAATTTGAGGATCTGCACCACCTTGTCCCCAAGAAACCAATTTCGCCATAGGTTTTAAATTATATTTTTCTATTGCTTCACCTGAAGCTAATATAAGTGCTGCAGCACCATCGTTAATACCAGAAGAGTTGGCTGCAGTGACTCTCTGAATTCCTTTGTCCTCCGAATTGCCAATGGCCGTAGGCGTAAAGGTATGGACGACCTGAGGGTCTGGTGAAGATTTACTTACCGGAAAAGTCCCTTTCAGTTTTGCTATACTTTCCATCGTGACATTCCCACGAGGTGCCTCATCGATCTTAAATTTCACCGTTTCTTTTTTATATTTAACAAGAATCGGAACAATCTCCTCTTGGAAACGACCCGATTCTTGAGCCACTTTTGCTTTTTGCTGAGATGATACAGCAAACTCATCCATCTCTGTTCTGCTAATGCCCCAGATATCTGCTATATTTTCTGCTGTTGTTCCCATGTGATAGTCATTGAAAGCATCCCACAATCCATCTTTTAACATGGTATCTACCAATATCTTATCTCCCATACGGGCTCCCCAGCGAGCATCTGGAACAGAATATTGTGATGCTGACATATTCTCAGTCCCTCCGCAGACAATTACATTTGCATCTCCACTCTCAATGGCACGAGCCGCTTCAATAACAGATTTCATACCGGAACCGCATACCATTCCAACGGTGTAAGCAGGTACCGAGTATGGTAATCCAGCCCTGACGCTAACTTGTCGTGCTACATTCTGACCTTGTGCTGAGGTCAGTACACTTCCAAACATCAACTCATCCACTTGTTCTGGCAACACGTTTGAACGTCGCAGTACTTCTTTCACAACATGTGCTCCCAAATCAGCTGCCGATATATCCTTGAGAGCTCCTCCAAATGTCCCTATTGCCGTTCTACATCCATTAACAACATAAATATCCTTCATAATTAATTCCTTTCTGCTACACTTGCAGCAAATAATTTATATTTATAACCAAAATTAATCCCTTTGGTATTGGTTACCAATACACCGCCTTGATTAATAATTTTAATTTTAATATTTTTAACTTTTCTTGAACGAACGTTCTAGAATGTGTAAAAAATAATCATGTTGTCAGTAACTCAAGAAAAAATTGGGAAATCTTCCGCATTTTTTCTTTACTTGCTGATGTTTTTACAAGCACGCGTAATCCTAAAAGAGCATTGTGTAAAATTTCTCCCAAAAGTTCATTGTCATATTTTTTTGAAAATTCTCCATTTTCCTGACCTTGCTTTATAATTTCAGTAATAAAACTTTCTGCCTGCCTGAACGCATCTTCCGTTTTCTTTAAAACCTCTTTGTCCCAAGGTCCAACCTCTGTAGTAGCATTCACAAAAAGGCATCCATAATGCTTATCCTCATTTCCCTCAATAATATAATCAAAGATATATTCTATTGCCTGATATGACGTTTTTGCTCTAAGTGTTTCAGCCCTGAATCTGGCTGTACTAAATTCACCATAACGTTCTATGACCTGTAGGTACAGTGAATGTTTGTCCCCAAACGTATCATATATACTTTTTCTATGAATACCCATATGTTCAACGAGGTCGCTCATAGATGTCTTTTCATAGCCCTGTTGCCAAAATAATTCCATAGCCTTTTGCAAAACTTCATTTTCTTCAAATTCTTTACTTCGTCCCATTGCATTACCTCCTTGCACATATAAAATAACATTTCTAGAACGAACAGTCAAGAATTAATTTAGCATCCATTTCTGATTTATACTAACCTGTGGAATAATTTAATATTGCTGTTTTTAGGAAATTATTTCCAGTAGTATTAACCGCTAATGGAAGCGAATAAAAAAGATAGATGTATTGTACTCTAAACAAATTGTTCTTTAAACGCAAGAAAAACGCAGCATGATTTGCTGTAAGCGCATTTAGAACCGAAGGTTCGTCGCGCTGTAAGCAAATGCATCTGCGTTTTTCGTATTATTTTATTATTTTATTTTTTTACCGCTCTTCCCTGAAATAATTCATTCCAAGACTTGCAGGTAAATTTGCACTCTTTTTCTTTCTCATACTGCTTACCAATAACACAATGGCTGTTATTAAAAATGGCAGCATGTCATAAAATGCATTTGGAAATGGGAATATACTTTTTGGTGCATAATATTTCAGTACTCTCAAAGCTCCAAAGATAAAGGAACCCCAGATAGCATGGGTGGGTTTCCAGTTTGCAAAAATAACAAGGGCAACTGCGATCCATCCAAGACCACCTACATTATCACTGATCCAAACCCCTCCGTTAATAATCAGGGAGCAGTATGCACCGCCGATTCCACAGATAGCGCCGCCTAAAATAATATTAAAATATTTCCATTTTGTAACATTGATACCTGCAGCATCTGCTGCGGCAGGGTTTTCACCGATTGCTTTTACATTTAAGCCGGCTTTAGTTTTACCCAGGTAAAATCCACAGATTAAAGCTATGATGATACCAATATATACAAAGGGATTATAAGAAAAAACAAGTTTACCCAGAACAGGAATGCTGCTTAAAACAGGAATATTAATTTCTCTCATCTGAGAAGTTATGGTCTCAGGTAGTTTTAATGTTCCGGATTCTGATTTGTTGAGCATCATAATTCCGATAAAATTAGCAAGTCCAATTCCAAAAATGGTAAGAGTAAGCCCTATAACATTCTGGTTTGCCATAAAAGTTACTGTCAGTAGTGCATAGATAGCAGCTGCCATTCCACCTGCTATCGCCGCGCAGATTAATGCCACAAGAAAGCTGTCTGTATAATAACCAAACATAAATCCGGCGCAGGCTCCAATTGACATCATTCCTTCAACTCCCAGATTCAGATGTCCGGTCTTTTCTGACATGATTTCTCCAACGGTACCAAACAAAAGTGGGGTTCCGGCACAAACTGCTGCAATAATAAATTTCATCAGCATATCCATTATGATTTACCCCCTTTTCTTTTTCTTAACACAAAGCCATATCTTATAAAAAATTCGCATCCCATTACAAAGAATAAAATAATTCCCTGAAGAACATCTGCACAATTAGTAGAAAGTCCAAATGTTGATTGTACAACACTGCTACCCTTTTCCAGAACACTGAACAGGAAAGACACTACCAGAATGGTAATTGGATTTAACTGGGCAAGCCATGCAACGATGATTGCTGTAAATCCCACGCCTCCAGCAACTGATGTTGTAAGGGTAATATCCGCGCCAGTTGCCTGTATCATTCCACCAAGACCACACACTGCACCGCTTAAAAACATAGTTCTTAGAATTATTTTTTTTACTTTCATACCAGCATATCTCGCGGTATCCTGACTTTCTCCCACGACAGTGATTTCATAACCCTGTTTGGAATAGTTCAGATAAATAAACAAAGCAGCAACCAGAATAATAGAAATAATCCATCCTATATGTACCCCAAACACTTTATCAAGAGATGCATTTACCGCAAAACGGGCAATTTTAGGGAAACCCTGGGAACCTGGATCCATCCATGGACCATCTCTCAAATAAGAAACAATATTTAATGCAATGTAATTTAGCATTAGTGTAAACAATGTTTCATTTGTATTATATTTAACTTTGAAATATGCCGGAAGAAGGCCCCATAATCCGCCTCCTATAAAACCCGCAACCATCATTACAATAATCAGAACTATATGATTCCAGCCTGAACAGAATAATGCAAAAAAGGAAGCACAAATTGCGCCAAATATAATCTGTCCTTCTGCACCAATATTCCAGAATTTCATTTTAAAAGCCAGTGTCACACCCAGTGATGCTATTAACAGCGGTATCATTATTTTAATAGTTGCCTGAATTGCCATGGGGCTTCGAAATGAGCCAACAATAATGGTTTTGTATATTTCAATAGGGTTTTGTCCAATACAGAAGATAAATAATGCTCCTGCAATCAAAGACAGGAAAAGTGCAGCAAGTCTTAAGATAACACTTCTCTTCCCCGACATTTCTGCCTTTTTAACAACCCTGATCAGAGGTTCTTTCGCGGTATGGGCTGTTTTTTCACTCATTGCACTACCTCCTCAAGACTTTCGCCTGTCATCAGTAAACCAATCTGTTCCTTGGTTACTGATGCTGCATCTACAAGTCCTGTTATTTTTCCATGACATAAAACAAGAATACGGTCTGACAGTTCCAGTAAAACATCTAAATCTTCACCTATATACATAACCGCCACATTTTTTCTTTTTTGTTCATTTAATAAATCATATACTGTATAAGAAGAATTAATATCAAGCCCTCTAACCGGATAAGCTGTTATTAGTAGATTGGGATTAGACTCAATCTCACGCCCAAGAAGAACCTTCTGTACATTTCCACCACTCATCAGGCGAACCGGTGTTTCTGTACCCGGTGTTACAATTTCTAGTTTTTTAATTAATTTATCTGCCAGTTCTTTTGCAGGTTTTCTTTTAATAAAGGGTCCGCTACTATGTGCATAACTTTTCAGCAGCATATTATCTGTCATTCCCATACTTGCCACAAGTCCCATGCCAAGACGGTCTTCCGGTACAAAACTCATACTAATACCCAGATTTATTATTTCTGATGGGCTTTTCCCCAGTATGTTTTCTTTATTATATAAAACAGCACCGCACTGGGCTGGCATAAGCCCTGCAATTATTTCGCATAATTCCTTTTGTCCACTTCCTGCAACACCGGCAACTCCTAAAATTTCACCTTTTTTTATTTCAAAGGAGACATCTTCCAAAGCTTTTCCACCATCTGTTTTATCTGCGCTTAAATCAACCACTTTTAAAATAGTTTTTACATCTTTGGCAACAGGACGTTCAATCTGCAAGTCCACAGGTCTTCCTACCATTAATTCAGTAAGAGATTTTGCATTGCTTTCTTTTGTAAGAACAGTTTCAATACTTTTTCCTTTTCTTAAAATGGTTACTCTGTCACTAATGGAAAGTACTTCCTGTAATTTATGAGTAATAATGATGATGGCACAGCCTCTGTCACGCATTCTTCTTAAGATATCAAACAGCTTATCTGTTTCCTGTGGTGTCAGTACTGCGGTAGGCTCATCTAAAATGAGTATTTCTGCACCTCTATATAAAACCTTCATAATTTCTACGGTCTGCTTCTCACTGACACTCATATCATAGATTTTCTTTTCAGGTTCAATTTCCAATCCAAATGAATTACTAATTTCTTTTATTTTTTTACTGAGGACCTTAGGGTTGATTTTCTTTTCCCTGGTTCCCAAAACAATATTATCCATTGCATTAAAAGCATCTACAAGTTTAAAATGCTGATGAATCATACCTATTCCATATTTCATGGAATCTGCAGGTGAATTAATGGAAACTTCTGCCTGATTAATTAAAATCTGCCCATTATCCGGGTGATAAATTCCAGAAAGCATATTCATAAGGGTGGTCTTTCCAGACCCGTTTTCTCCCAAAAGGGCTAAAATCTCCCCATACTGTACAGATAAATCAATTTCATCATTTGCAATTACACTTCCGAATGTTTTCGTTATTTTACGACATTCAATTGCATTCTCTTTTCTTAGGTTTGCTGTCATAGGACACTCCATTCATCATCGTTACAACTGATCTGAATCCTTTATTGAAATAGGGCGGCCTTTTGGACCGCCCTTATAGAACATTTTAAATCATGTTAGTGCATTATAGAAGATATTTATTTAACAGTTACGTTTTTGAAATACCAGTTCATGTTTCCAGTGATATCAGCATCACTTAAAGATGTGCCATCTGTACCAACTGTTGTACCATCGTTTGTTTCAATTACGCCAGTAAATACATCCCAGTCACCAGAAGTGATTTTTGCTCTTGCAGCATCAATAGCTTCTGCTGTGCCATCTGCACAAAGAGCTGACAATGGAGCTATATCAACAAGTCCGTCTGCCATTCCGCCAAAGTAATTTTGGCCTGACCATGTTCCATCAATTAAAGACTGAACAGCCTGTGTATAATAAGCACCCCAGTTCCAGATAACTGATGTAAGAACAGCACCAGGAGCTTCTGTAGACATATCTGAATTGTAACCTACGCCAAATACTCCATTAGCTTCAGCAGCTGTCTGAGGATTTGAAGTATCACAATGCTGACCAATAACATCACAACCTTCAGCAATTAGTGCTTCAGCAGCCTGAGTTTCACCTTCTGGATCATACCAGCTGTTTGTAACTTTTACATAAACCTGACAATCAGGATTTACAGAGTAAGCGCCCATTGCAAAAGCATTAACGCCACCTGTTACTTCTGAATTATCCTGTCCCATAGCTGCTACATAACCAATTTTATTGGTAGTGGTTTTTAAACCTGCAGCAATACCTGACAGATATCTTGCCTGATAAATTCTTCCGAAATAGTTAACAAAATTAGTTCCATTAGATTTATAACCTGTAGCATGAGCAAAGATTACATCAGGGAATTCTGCGGCAAGTGCTTCGCAGGTATCCATATAACCCCAGCTGGTTGCAAATATAATGTTACATCCTTCTTCAATACATTCTCTCATAGCATTTTCGATTGCGGTAGCATCACTATCACTTACGTTGTTTTTACGAACGATCTGGCTGTCATCTAAACCTAATGCTGCCTGCATAGCAACAATACCTTGATCATGTGCATAGCTGTATCCGCTTCCTGCTGCAGGATCGCCAATATGAATAACCCCAACTTTGATATCTTCTTTTGCAATAGCAGGCATAACTCCTGTTGCTACTGTTGTTTCTGTAACAGTTGCATCTGTTGTGGTTGCATCTGTTGTTGCTGTGTCAGTTGTAGCTGCTGTAGTATCTGTTGTAGCTGTGGTTGTTGTGCTTCCACATGCAACTAATCCAGCAGACATAACTACTACTAAAATTAAGCTAAATAACTTTTTCATAAATATCCTCCTTGTTTTTGGAACAGCATCAGTCATCTCCCGTATTTACTGGTGCTTATCTGTGTTGCCAAACCATACAAAAAGGCAAAATATATTATTTTGCCTCATCGCTACGTTTTCAACGCTTTACTAAAATACATTATAACAAAATTACAAAAAAATCAACCTTTAAATTGGATTTCCATATAATACTCCTCTGGAACCTGTTGCTATGAAAAATCTTCCAAATACACGGCTGTCTCCGTCTATACTATTGATTTCACCATACATCTGTTTCTCAGTATTAATTCGTTCCCAGGTTTTTCCAAGATTAAGTGATCTGTAAAATCCATATTCCCCATTCATTACAGCGGAAACATAAAAAGCCTTATCTTCAGTAAGATAATCTCCTTCTTCTCTTATAACCCCTAGTCCAAGACGAAAAACCACAGTTTCATCATCTGTTATTTTTTCAAAATCAAAATCATTGGTTTCTTTCCTGTAATGCATCTTCCAAAGTCCATGACGATTCAGTGCCATATAAAAAATACCTTCTTTGCCTGAATCTCCCCTGACTTCTGTTTTGTTAGCACAATCAATTAAAGTGAAATCTATTTTTGGGAATTTTTCCGGAGTCTGAAACTGGTAAAAATTGGCTCCGCCATCCTTACTCAGATATACTTCGGAATGATTACCAAGTCCGTACATAAGTTTTGGATTTACCCTGTCCGAAAACACTTTCATCTTTCCTCTGTAAATCTCTTTTTTTCCAAAATCAAATACTCTGATTTTATGAAAAGTCTTTCCGCTGTCTTTACTGTGAACAGCCAGTTCTATTGGAAGAAGAATATTATCTGCAATAGACCAGACAATATTTTTTCCATCACAAGACATGGCAACCCAGCCGGAATTTACATTTGGATACTCTATCTGATCCAATTTTGCATCTATTTCACTACTGATTCCATAAGGCATTGGAAGTCTTTCAAAAGTTTTGCATTGATCCTTGGACAAAATAAGTCCACCTTTTGTCTGACCTGTCCAGTTTCCTCTGGGAGTAATAATTACTTTATTTTCATCTACATCAGAAAAATCTGCATTGATACAGGTAATGTATCTATTATGATCCTTGTCTGAAAAGCTGTTTTCACAGGGTTTGTCGATATTCGTAAATGCAAATCCACCAAGATCTCCCAGAATATCAATCAGCTGAACTTTTCCCCTGATTGGACTATATATATTTAAATGAACGGTTTCTTCTATTCCATCACAGTGATCAGAAAAAGTACGTTTGGATTCAGTAAAATTATTGCAGGTAAACACTCCCGTTCCTGAATTTATCCATAACTCATTGGCATTAAAAGGGTTTATCTTGATATCACTTAACCAGTGTAAAATAGAATGGTTTCCATTATATTCCGGCTTCATATAAGGAGCTCTTATGTTCATATTTCCAATTTCAAGATCATACAAAGCTACTTCCCAGGTGGTTCCATGATCCTTTGACAAATAAAGAATATCACCATGAGGCTTTCTGCATATAGTCGAACAGGTAATAAGCCCTGGCATGGACTGACAGGAAGATATCCCGCTAAATCCAAAATTTAAAGTATCTTCTTTTTTAAAGCCACTGGATTTGGTTGGTGTTATATCAGAGAATCCCGCCAATTTCATGTTTTCATCAAACTGATATCTGACAACTCTTCCTCCACAGGTATCACCCGAATCACAGCTGTATCCATTTTCAATTACGTAAGAATAAGTTCCGGTCTGTGCAAACGTTACATAAAGGTATTTTCCATCAAAATCATATCTTTGGCCAACATACCCGGAAAATTTAGACATAGATATTTTTGAAGATTTGGGTTGTGTCATTTTTTCAAAATTGATTCCACCATCATAAGAAATATACATGCTATGTCCACGAAGCTGTTCATCAACTTTTGTAATGACTCCCGCCGTTGCGCATATAATTATAGAGGAGTCTGGCGAAACCCAGACAAATGTCATCCATTTTTCAGAGCCAACATTGAGCTCTTCCCATGTCTTTCCTCGATTTTTTGAACGAAGTAATCCGCTTTTCTGGCTGGCAAAATATAGTATATTGGAATTATTGGGATCTACAATCAGTCTAAGTCCCGTACCACGTCCATTTAAGTTGCCATGAACAAGACAAGGGATTTCTTCATATCTGAAGGTCTTACCATAATCTTCCGAAATGGCAAGTATACCTTTTCTTCCAAAATCATTTTCTTTTGATTTGTCTTCTCCATTAACTCCACAGGCTATATAAAGTCTTTCCGGATGCTGGTCATCTAAAGCCAGTGCCACAGGAAACGTTTCGCTAAGGTCAAACATAGTTACATGATCAATAAGGCTGATCCACTTTTTAGTTTGATAGTCATATTTGTAGGTACCTCCAATGTCGGTACGGATATATAATATATTAGGAACTTTTTTGTGAAATACGAAACCAGTTACATACCCACCGCCAGGTATTGGTAAATTATGATATTCATAAGGGATCTGATTTATGATGTTCATTGTATATCCTCCTAAATTGCGTTGCAATCCAATATGTATTGTACCATAAGTTTATCAAACTATCATCATTTTTCCTAATTTTTTTTATTTTTTTTGTAAACATTTACATGTTTCTAAAATAATATTTCTATGAAATTATCATTTTGAAATGCAATCGGTGTAATTGCACAATTTTTACATTCATTTTTAGATATTTTTTTGTAACATCCCAATGCATTTTCCTGGTATGTTTTATCGATTCTGCATTAGTTTTATCATAGCATCATTCAGACCCTTTACTGAAAGCTTGTACATCGAAAAAATTTGTTTAATATCTGTTTCCGCTTCCCTCCAGGGTGCCTCACCGGGAGCCATCTTTGGATTCATCCAAACTACTTTTTTATAATTACGTTTTACCATCTGTAGCCACTCCATACCGGTGTATCCACCATTTGGCCCACGATAATTGCCGGTTTTGGAATAAAGTTCTTCCGGTGCCATTGCCGCATCTCCGACTATGATTACTTTGTAATCACTACCATAGTTCTGAAAAAGCCACTGGGTATCCACCCAGTCCCCATTTTCACATTCAGGAGTTTTATAAAGTTTACTATAGATGCAATTATGAAAATAATAACTTTTTACATCTTTGAAATGGTTGGATTTGCTCACTGCCTGAAATAATTCGTTTAAAAGTGTACTATATGGTATCATGGTGCCGCCTGAATCCATCAGTAATAATAATTTAACCGCATTTTTCCTGGGTTTATCCATTACTATTTTTAAATATCCCCCATTATTACAGGTTTGATCAATAGTCTGGTTAATATCCAGTTCTGTTTTTGGTATATCCAGTCTTGTAGAATACTGACGCAGTTTTCTAAATGCCATTTGAAATTGTCTGTTATCCAAAGTTCTGTCATCTCTGAAATCCTTGAATTTCTTGGCACCAATAACCTGAAATGCAGACTGATAGCCAGTTTTTCCACCTACCCGGATTCCACCTATGTTTCCACCGGTATTTCCATAGGAGGTTTTTCCCATGGTTCCAATCCATTGACTTCCACCATTATGTTCACTATCCTGTTCTTTCATGCGCTTTTTATAATTTTCTTCTACATCATCTTTATCCACTTTCATTTCTTCCAGTTTATTCAGCCATCTGGTTTCATCTTCGTGGAGTAACTCATTCATCTCAGGTTTATCCAGCCAGTCCAGCATCTGCTTTGTAGGATTGTCTTCACTTTCAATTCCCTTAAACTGTTCCAGAAAAGCCATATCAAACTTGTCATAATCAGTTTCACTTTTCACAAGAATCATTCTGGAAACATAATAAAATTCTGTAAGGCTGCTATTGCAAAGGCCTTTACTTAAAGCCTCCTGAAGTGTAATCCACTCCGCCAGAGATACATTTAATCCTTTTGTTTTTAATGTGTAAAAAAAGTCACTAAACATTTTTTCTCCCATTATTTTCAAATTATTAGTTTCAATAAATAACAAACTGTAGTTACCTGTTCATTTTCAATAAAGTAACTAGCCGGTTTTAACTATTTATACTCATTTTTACAGTGTCCAGATCTTCGTCCTTTTTAACCAATATGCCCATAAAAGGAAGTTCAGTTTTTATTTTATCAGGACTCATACCACCAATTTCCAGAGCTTTAATCCAGTCAAGCAGTTCTGATGTACTTGGTTTTTTCCTGATATCACGAATACTACGGATGTTGTAAAAAGTTTCCATGGCATTTTTCAATAGGATATCTTCCACATCCGGATAATGGCTTCTTACAATTTCTTCCATAAGTTCCTTGTCAGGAAATTCTATATAATGAAAGATACATCTTCTTAAAAAAGCATCTGGCAGTTCTTTTTCTGCATTGGAGGTAATAATTACAATAGGACGCTTCTTCGCTTTTACAATTCTCTTTGTTTCATGAATGTAAAATTCCATCTGATCAAGCTCCCATAACAGATCGTTAGGAAATTCCAGATCTGCCTTATCAATCTCGTCAATTAAAAGAATTACCTGTTCTTCGGAATCAAAAGAATCTCCAAGTTTTCCAAGTTTGATATATTTTGCAATATCATCCACACCTTCTTCGCCAAACTGTCCATCATACAATCTCTGGATAGTATCATATACATAAAGTCCATCCTGTGCTTTTGTGGTTGATTTAATATTCCATATAAGTAGTTTCTTTCCTAATGACCCGGCTACCGCTTCTGCAAGCATAGTTTTTCCTGTTCCAGGCTCTCCCTTTATTAATAGTGGTTTCTGTAATGCAACCGCAATATTTACACTTGCCATAAGATTGTCAGATGCCACATAATCATTAGTACTTTCAAATTTTTGTCCCATTTTAAATCCTCATATTTTTCTTATATAAATTTGTCTGATTCAGACTATTTCCTCTGGTTAAATCATATCTGCTACTATCAACACTTCTGTTTTTTATTGCATACCGTATTTTTAGTTGCAAGTGAATTGCTTATTAATTGACGGTGAATTGATGTTGTATTGCAGGTGAATTGCTGGAGAATTGCCAGTAAATTTCCAGTGAATTGCTGTTGTATTGCAGGTGAATTCCTGGAGAATTGCCAGTGAATTTCCAGTGAATTGATGGCTTTATGTTTAATATATACAATGCCTGACACTCTTTATGTTTCTTGAAAAAAGTCATTTTTCATGTTACGATAATCTGGTAGTAAAAGCAAGAAATAAACCTAATATTGTGAGGATTATTATGATAAAAACAATTTTTCAAAATAAACGCCCTACCTTGTCATTTGAAGTGTTTCCTCCTAAAAAAGAAGGAGAATTCACCACAGTCTATGATACACTGGATACTTTAAGCCGTTTAAACCCTGATTTTATAAGTGTCACATATGGTGCTGGTGGAAGCAAGTCAAAGCAGACAGTGGAAATTGCTTCTTATATAGCAAACCAGCTTCATATAGAATCCCTGGCCCACCTCACCTGTGTTGGCTTTACAAGTGATGACCTTTTTGAAGTGTGCGACACCCTTAAAAACTCTGGAATTATTAATGTTCTGGCTCTACGTGGCGACCGTCCCCAGTTTATGAGTGATCAGCAGTTTAATAACCGTGAATTTTTATATGCCTCCGAAATGATAAGTTTTCTTAAAAAATACACTTCCTTTGATATAGGTGCTGCATGTTATCCCGAAAAGCATTATGAAGCTGACAGCAAGGATTCTGATTTATTTCATCTCAAAGAAAAAGTTACAAATGGCGCCGACTTTCTCATAAGTCAGTTGTTTTTTAATAACCAGTGTTTTTATGACTTGAAAGAGCAAGCCTCTTCTGTAGGTATCCATGTTCCTATTTGTGCTGGAATCATGCCTATTACTTCCTCAAAACAACTCGGTACCACCATATCACTTTCCGGATCAAGCGTTCCCAAAAAATTAGCTGATCTTATTGCTAACTATGGCGATAATGCTTACGACATGCGAAAGGCTGGAATTGAATTTGCAATTTCCCAGATTCTGGACCTGATAAAACACGACGTGGATGGCATCCACATTTATACCATGAACAAACCCGACATCGCCTCAGAAATTGTTGCCGGCATATCCTCCTACCTATAAATTAGCCACTACCCTTTTCACTTTTCTAACTTCCCCGCCTAACCCTTTGATTTTTTCTTTCTATCCCCGCCCTCAAACTCGCACTTTTCCTTCTATCATCCCCACCTTTAAATCGCAGGATTCTTTCTATCATGCCCACTTCTGAATCGCAGGATTCTATCTATCATCCCCGCCCTTAAACCTGCAGTTTTCCTTCTATCATCCCCACCCTTAAACTCGCACTTTTCCTTCTATCATGCCCACTTTGAATCGCAGGATTCTTTCTATAGCCACATACAAAGCCGCAGTTTATTTTAAATTTTTCCATACTAACACCCATATTCTTTATAAATCCCCACTTCCATTTCGCCATATCTCCACAAAAAAACGCAGTATGATTTGTTGTAAGCGCATTTAGAACCGTAGGTTCGTCGCGCTGTAAACAAATACATCTGCGTTTTTTATCTGAATATATCCTTTGTTATCTAAAAATACATCTGCGTTTTTATCTCAACACATCTGCGTTTTACTCAGTCCATGGGATTTCAGAAGACTCGATTTTTTTATCCCTAACCATTAGATCATAAACTGCCTTATCCGCTGACTTTCCATTAAACAACACTTCATTTACCTGTTCGATAATTGGTAACTGAACATTATATTTTTTTGCAAGTCCCATGGCAGCTTTTGCTGAATATACCCCTTCTACCACCATTTTTACTTCTTTCATGGCATCTTCCATAGAATAACCCTGACCAATCAGAATACCTGCTCTGCGATTTCTGGAATGCATACTTGCACAGGTTACAATTAGGTCTCCAATTCCTGATAGTCCACAGAAAGTTTCAAATTTACCCCCCATAGCCATACCAAGTCTGGAAATCTCGGTTATACCTCTGGTTATCAGTGCCGCTTTTGTATTGTCCCCGTAGCCCAGTCCATCTGCTATTCCTGCCGCAAGTGCAACAACATTTTTAAGTGCTGCTCCCAGTTCAATGCCCAAAACATCCGGGCTGATATATACACGAAAGACTTCGTTCATAAATGTATTCTGGATATATTCTGCAGTTACTCTCTTTTTTGCACCTACTACGATGGTGGTTGGTATCTGTCTGCCGACTTCTTCCGCGTGAGAAGGACCTGATAGTACAGCTACTTCTGCATTTGGAATTTCTTCTTCCACAATCTCTGAAAGAGTTAAAAGTGAGGACTCCTCGATACCTTTTGCAACATTCAGAATAATCTGTCCATCAGAGACAAATTCTTTCATCATTTTTGCAGTGCTTCTGGTAAATGGTGACGGAACAGCAAGTACTAGAATATCCATACCTTTTATGGCAGTTTCAAGATTATTTGTAAAAATAATATCTTCAGAAAGTTTTACACCTGGTAATTTTTCTTTGTGTTCTCTTTCTTTATTTAACATGTCAATTTCATCTTTTATAATAGACCAAACAACTATTTCATGTCCGTTATTATGAAGCAGAACAGATAAGGCAATTCCCCAGCTTCCAGCCCCTATAATTCCAATTTTCGCCATTATTAATCCTCCTTATTTGACTTAATCAAATAAGTTTTCCTTTCTTCTCCACGTAAAAGTCTTTTAATATTTGGCCAGTGTTTTGCATACGCCATAATCGTCAGAAGAGCTGTAACAATATACATTTCAGTTAAAATCATTTGACTGGCTCCGAAAAGCCCCATCTGACCTACGATTACAATTTCAATCATGAATCCAGCATATACCAAAAGTGAACCCAATGAAACATAATGGGTAAGAAAAAGTGCTCCAAAAAACAAAATCAGTCCTACCGGCAGAAAAATCGGGTGAAACGCTATAATCATCCCTGCAGTTGCAGCAATTCCTTTTCCACCTTTAAAGTTAAGGTAAAATGGGAAATTATGTCCAAGAATTGCTCCGGCACCAGCATATAAACAATACAGATAAATCATTTCAGGCTGATTTCTAAACAGTATCCTTACAATGACCACAGCCAGTATACTTTTCATGGCATCTCCGAAAAAAACAAAAAGACCCGCCTTCTTTCCAAGAACCCTTAAAGCATTGGTTGTACCGGCATTCCCACTCCCATGTTTTCTAATATCAATTCCTTTATATTTTCCAATAATGTAGGACGTCTGTAAAAGTCCGCACAAGTAACCAATCAGTAAACAAATGATACGTTCCATTCTTATTCGCTGTCCTTCCGTTCTCTAATAATAAATCTTAAGGATGTTCCTTTAAAACCAAAAGAATTTCTAATCTGGTTTTCAATATAACGCGTGTAAGAAAAATGCATAAGTTCCTTGTCATTTACA
>Ga0302288_1001459_pt1 | contig 15364 bp, 13 predicted proteins | sample III_Fen_N1_1_FD_194549 | JGI IMG/M metagenome (GOLD analysis project Ga0302288, IMG submission 194549) | Peat permafrost microbial communities from Stordalen Mire near Abisko, Sweden - III_Fen_N1_1 | ecosystem: Environmental > Terrestrial > Soil > Wetlands > Permafrost | place: Sweden: Abisko...
AAGCGGTTACGACCCCGTTCCTTAACTCAAATTTCAAAAACCATTGCGTAAAGTAATATTGTTATATTAAAGAATATTGTATCTTTGTATTCTGTATATTCTTGCAAAAAACAACAAAATTGAAAAGTCAAAACAAAAATATTGCATTAATTCCTTTGGCAATGATTTATGGATTGATTATTTCAATTCGTAATTGGTTGTTCGACAAAGAAATAATTCATTCCTCTTCATTCAAAATTCCTATAATTTCTGTTGGTAACCTGGCTGTTGGTGGTACAGGCAAAACTCCTCACACAGAATTTATTCTTTCAGCAGTACAAGATGAGTGGAACACTGCCATGCTCAGTCGTGGCTATATGCGTAAAACAAAGGGTTTTATTTTAGCTGACAAAAATTCAAACAGCCAACTTATTGGAGATGAACCCTATCAGATTTATAAAAAATTTCCCTTTATTACAGTCGCTGTAGATGAAAAAAGGGTTCGTGGCGTTAAAAAGCTGCAAGAACTAAATTCAAATTTGGAGTTGGTAGTACTTGACGATGCTTTTCAGCATCGATACATTCAATCTGGTTTATCAATTCTATTGACCGATTACAACAACTTATACAGTAGGGATTTAATTCTTCCGGCAGGTCAATTGCGTGAACGGAAAAAAGGGAGTAAACGAGCTGGTATTATTATTGTTACAAAATGTCCAGCTAAAATTAAACCAATTGAAATGCGTTTAATTGAGCTAGAATTAAAACCGGAAAGCAATCAATTGCTATTTTTCTCAACGAATATTTATGATGAACTGATTCCTGTTTTTCCCGATTTGGTTACAGACAATTGGACATTCAACAGGATTAAAGAATCAAAAGCAACTATTCTTTTGGTAGCCGGTATTGTAAATCCACAACCAATTTTGGATTACTTAAATATCTATACTAATTCTACAGAAACCTTGTTTTTTGAAGACCACCATAACTTTCATAACAAAGATTATAATGCTATCAATTTGAAATTTGAAAAAATAAGCTCAATTAATAAACTAATTTTAGTTACTGAAAAAGACGCTTCACGATTAGTTTCAGATCAAAACGTTCCAGAAAGCCTTAAATCCAACATTTTCGCTATACCAATCAGAGTAAAAATATTACAAAATCAAGAAACATTATTCATTCAAAAAATTAAAAACTATGTTGTTGAAAATTCAAGAAACAGCTGATTTCCTTCGCACTAAAATCCATTCAAATCCAAAAACAGCCATTATTCTTGGTACTGGTTTAGGAAATCTGGTAACTCAAATTACTGAAAAAACTGAAATTCCTTACGATATAATCCCTAATTTTCCAGTCTCAACAGTTGAAGGACATAGTGGAAAACTTATCATAGGCAAACTGGGTAATGTCGATGTACTGGCCATGCAAGGGCGTTTCCATTATTATGAGGGTTATGATATGAAAGCTGTGACTTTTCCAGTTCGGGTTATGAAAGCGTTGGGTATAGAGACTTTATTGGTTTCAAATGCTTCGGGTGGCGTAAATCCTGATTTCGAAATTGGTGATTTAATGATCATCACTGATCATATTAATCTTTTCCCGGAGCATCCATTGCGTGGAAAAAATTTCAATGAATTAGGAACTCGTTTCCCCGATATGAGTGAGGCATATTCAAAAGAATTAATAGGAAAAGCCAAACTAATAGCAGCCAAAAACAATATCAAAGTGGTTGAAGGCGTTTATGTTGGAACAACAGGACCTACTTTTGAAACACCGGCTGAATATCGATATTTCAGAACTATTGGTGCTGATGCTGTAGGAATGAGTACTGTTCCTGAAATAATTGTTGCTAATCACGCTGGAATTCGCTGTTTCGGGATCTCTATAATAACTGATCTTGGGGTTCCTGGAAAAATAGTGGAAGTTAGTCATGAAGAAGTCCAGGAGATTGGAAATTCAGTACAACCACTTATGACTTTAATTATGAGAGAGTTGATTCAATAAAGCAATCAGGAAGATAATATAGTTGATCAGCTATATTATCTTCCTGATTTTTAATTTTTATCAATCTTTATATCCTTGATCATTAATTGAATAGATGTATTTCCATTGAATGAATTTTCTTCAATAGTATAACAAATATCCAATGGGTTTAAGGCTTTTAAATGGTCATTGTATTCGTGCATTCTGAATGCAATACCATTTATTACATTTTCAGAGCTTGAATCTACAAGTTCAAGCTTTAAATGCTCCTGTTCTTTCCCAACTAATCGACTTGTTCCATAATCAAACACCTTTTTCGATACAAAAATTGGCTTCATATTTCCCGGGCCAAAAGGTCCAAACTGTTTCAAAACGCGAAAGAATTTAGGCGTTATGTCTTTGAATTCCAGCACAGCATCGATTTCAATCTGAGGATAAGTTTGTTCTTCTAAAATATTCTCGGATACAAATTCCTCAAATCTTTTAGTAAATTCAGGGATGTTTTCTTCTCTCATAGACAAACCGGCAGCGTACATATGTCCACCAAAATTCTCAAGTAAATCACGACAAGAATCAATTGCCTTATAAATATCAAAACCAGGCACCGATCGTGCCGATCCAGAAGCAAATCCATTTGAATTTGCAAGTACTATACTAGGTTTATAATATTCTTCTGATAAACGAGAGGCAACAATTCCTATTACACCCTTGTGCCAATCTGGCTTATGAACCACAATTGATTTTCGGTCTAAATATCTACTGTCTGCAGCAATTAATGCAATCGCCTCGTCTGTTATATTTTTATCTAAATCCTTTCGGTCATTATTGTATTCGTTTATAGTATCGCTCTTTTCCTTAGCAAAAGCCTGATCGCTCGAAACCAACAATTCTACAGCTTCAGAAGCCAGTTTCATTCTTCCCGAAGCATTAATTCTGGGTCCAATTTTGAATACAATATCACTGATTGAAATTTCTTTGTCCGCCAAACCACAGACTTCTAAAATTCCTTTTAAACCAATACTCGGATTCGAATTAATTTGCTTCAATCCAAAAAAGGCTAAAATTCTGTTTTCACCTGTAATCGGAACAATGTCTGAAGCAATACTTAATGCTACCAGTTCTAATAAGGGTGTAAGTTTTGAAAAATCTATATCGTTTCTGATTGCAAAAGCTTGCATTAGTTTAAAACCCACACCACATCCAGAAAGATGCTTGTAAGGATAATAACAATCAATTCGTTTAGAATCTAGAACAGCCACTGCAGGAGGTAATTCTGAATCAGGTGTATGATGATCACAGATTATAAAATCCACACCTTTCTCGGCAGCATATTTTACTTTGGCGATTGCCTTAATTCCACAATCTAACGCAATTATCAATTTATAGTCATTAACTGCGGCGAAATCAATTCCCTGAATTGAAATGCCATATCCTTCAGTATAACGATCTGGAATATAAAAATCGATATTTGAATAGAATTGTTTTAAAAACTTGTAAACCAGTGCCACCGAAGTTGTTCCATCAACATCATAATCACCATAAACAAGAATTTTTTCATTATTTTGCATGGCCTTTGTCAATCTATTAACGGCATTATCCATATCTGCCATTAAAAAAGGGTCATGTAAATCATTCAAATCGGGTCGAAAAAAACTACGAGCATCCTCATAAGTTAAGATGTCTCGTTGAACCAACAATTTTGAAAGCACACTACTAATACTAAGTTCTTCTGCTAATTCACTTTGTACCTCAATTTGTTGTTCGTTAAGCGTTCTGTAAATCCATGTATTTATCATTGTGTAATATTTTTCAACGCGCGTAGAGAATCTATAACATCTCTAAAATGAATTATTCTGCTGTATAACAACCGCTTAACTTGGCAATTCAACTTATAATAACAACAAATTTTTTCAGTGCTGTAAAGGTATAGAAAATATATTAATTCTACAACCAAACTGAATAGTTCTAAAACATTGACATTAGAGCGAAGTTCAATTTAAATATTACCTTTGTATTCAAGAATTTCTTTGTTCTACAAAAATAATTTACCCTTTTTCACGTTAATATTCCTGAACCAATTTATAATTTGTTGAATCCATCGTTTTCAAATAATTAACATGAAAGACGTAATTAAAAAAGCACTCGAAGTACTTAGATCAGGTGGTGTGATACTTTATCCTACCGATACAGTTTGGGGAATCGGCTGCGATGCTACAAATGAAAGTGCAGTTAAACGTATATATGAAATAAAAAAACGTGCTGACTCAAAAGCCATGTTGATTTTGATTGATAGTCCGGCAAAACTTCAAGCATATGTTGATGAAATTCCAGAAATTGCTTGGGATTTAATTGAGCTGAGTATCAAACCATTGACTATAATTTATTCAAAAGCCAAAAATCTTGCTTCCAACTTAATCGCTGTGGATAAATCTATCGGAATCAGAGTTACGAATGAAGTATTTACCAAAAGTCTTTGTTCACAATTTCGCAAAGCTATTGTTTCTACGTCTGCAAACGTAAGTGGTGAAAGTACACCGGCAAATTTTAGTCAGATTTCAAATGAAATAAAATCAGCCGTTGATTATGTTGTGGATTTTAGACAAAACGAATTAACACAACCCAATCCATCTTCTATTATCAAACTCGAAAAAGGAAATGTTTTCAAAATAATCAGAGAATAATGAATAAAAACAAACTTATTCTGAAGTATATTATTTTCGATGTGGTGGCTGCATTATTCGTGTGGATAGCTTTTTTTATTTTTCGAAAAGCGGTTAATGACATTAGAATTTTTGAGAGCTTTCGTATTTTAATTCCAAATTACGATTATTTTAGCAGTTTATTAATATTCCCCTTTTGTTGTATTTTCATCCATTATCTGTGTGGATTTTACTTAAACCCGCTAAAACTGGTGCGAATGAATTTAATTCTGAGTACCATTTCTTCCTCTGCAATAATCTCTATTTCAGTTTTTTTTGCATTAAAACTTGGCGATGTGGTAGTTTCCTATGAATATTTCTACTTTTCATTGCTCGTCCTATTTGGATTCTTATTTATTTTTACATTTATTCTTCGGAATATTACTTTCTCTCAAATAGTACATAATTATAAAACTAAGAAATGGACTATTAACACTTTAATTATTGGCACCGGCGAAAATGCAAAAAAAATCGCAACTGATATAGAGCAACATTCGTATCAGAATACCATCATTGGTTTCGTATCAACAAACAAGAAAACCGGAATATATCAAGATAAAGAAATAGGTAATCTCACTCAAATAGATCAACTTATAAATAAATATGATATTCAGGAAGCGATTGTCGCACTTGATAATGATGCAGAAGATCAAGAGCTATTTAGCATAATCAATCTTCTTTATAAGTACAATATTGAAATTCAGTTTACACCTAGACTTTTCGAAATACTTATTGGAAGTGCAAAAATCACTAAATTAGAAATAAGTCCATTAGTTAGTATTTCAAAATCTTCAATGCCTGAATGGCAACAAAGCGTAAAACGATTCATTGATATTGTAATTTCATTAATTTCTCTTGTTTTACTATCACCAATTATACTTTATTTTAGTTTTAAAATTAAAAATGATTCCAAAGGACCGGCCTTTTTTCGACAAGAAAGAATTGGAAAATATGGCAGACCATTTAAAATTTTAAAATTCAGAACAATGTTTATCGGCTCTGAAAACGGGACTCCAAAATTAAGTAGTACGAACGACGAGAGAATTACTCCAGTCGGCAGAATATTAAGAAAATACAGGATTGACGAAATTCCTCAATTTTGGAATATTTTAAAAGGCGACATGAGTTTAGTTGGACCAAGACCTGAGAGACGCTATTACATTAATAAAATAACAGAGGATGCACCTTATTACTGCCTACTTTACAAAATAAAACCCGGTTTAACTTCATGGGGACCCATCAAAATTGGCTATTCTGATACCATTGAAAAAATGATTGAACGACTTAATTACGACATAATTTATATGGAAAACATGTCACTTTTGACTGACTTTAAAATACTGATTTATACCTTCGAAATTATTTTTAACGGCAAAGGGGTTTGAAATAAAAAAGGTTGCTATTCAAGTTTGAACAGCAACCTTTTTAATGTTATAAATTTTATATTATTTCTTTTCGATATAGGCCAAAACTTCACCTTTACGAACGACTTCACCTTGTTTCTTTTCAACTCCTACAATGCGACCGTCACAAAAACTGCCAATATGCTCTAAACCGTAGTTAGTTTGAATGGTGCAAAGGGTATCAAATTCTTTAATCTCCTTACCATGAACAGGTTCCACCGATACTTCGTTGAAATCTAATTCCCAAATAACCCGACCGGTAGCATTAGATACAACAGGTTCTGCATTAGGGTATTTTAAAGCACGCAAATCGGGAAGTTCAATAGTGTTTGAAGCAAATTTTTCTTTGATTGCTGCTTCCAATTCCTTTTCAAATCGTTTTTTAGCTTCGCCCGATTTGAAATCACGGTATTGTTTGTCGTGCATTGCAAATTCAAATAATTCTTCATCGTCTTTGCCCCTATCCCAACCTAATTCTTTCATTTCGGCAATATATTTCGGAAGTTCATTTGGATAGTTTTCCTGAGGATTTCCTTCAAAGAATTCAAATTTGTTCTTTTCAGCCAAAGCAATTATTTCCGCATCAAGTTTTCCGGGAAGCTTACCAGCTTTTCCCAAAATCATATCCCAGCTGTTTTTGTCAATCATACTCCAACGTGGTTGACCCTTCACCAAGAACATAACGTTCATCAGTGCGATATTTTTTACGTATTGACTAAATGGAGTCACCAATGGTGGGTTACCCAACTTAGGCCAAATATATTTCACTTCGTCAAACAACATAACCAACAACTCATCGGTGCTGAGTTCTCTTTTATTAACTCCTTTCAAGTAGGAATTAATTCCAGCGTGAACACCTTTGAGGTCAGCCATCAACGATCCCATCATTCCGCCGGGAAGTCCACAACCAACCAATAGAGAAGTCATGAATTTGTTACGTTCATCAATAAAGTATCCCAAGAAATCATCAACGAAACTTTGAGTCAACCGACGGGCTTCCATGTAAGCAGCCATATTGATTTCAGGCACTTTGAAGCCAGCATCTTTTAACATGGCTTGAATGGTAATCACATCAGGATGAACCATACCCCACGAAAGTGGTTCCATTGCAACATCAAGATAGTCGATACCAGCGCGAGCAACTTCCAACATAGAAGCTACAGAGAAACCAGGTCCTGAGTGACCGTGGTATTGCATTACGATAGTTGGGTGAGCAGTCTTAACGGCTTTTACGATTTTTCCTAACATTTCAGGGCGACCAATACCTGCCATATCCTTCAAACAGATTTCATCAGCTCCTGCTGCAATCAGCTTTTCTGCCATATCAATATAATATTCCGCTGTATGAATTTCGGAATAGGTGATACACATGGTTGCTTGAGCAATCATGCCGGCAGCTTTGGCGTAGTGAATAGACGGAATAATGTTGGTTACATCGTTCAAACCACAGAAAATACGCGTAATATCTACTCCTTGAGCTTTTTTTACTTTGTACATTAATTCGCGAACATCAGCTGGAACCGGATTCATGCGCAAGCCGTTCAAACCACGATCAAGCATATGAGTTTGAATACCAACTTCATTAAACGGTTTTGTAAATGTACGAACTGCATCATTTGGGTTTTCTCCGTAAAGCAAATTAACTTGCTCAGAAGCTCCTCCATTTGTTTCGACACGGGCAAAACATCCCATTTCAATGATTACAGGAGCAATTTTAGCCAATTGGTCTTTACGTGGCACATATTTACCTGACGATTGCCACATGTCACGGTAAACAAGGCTGAATTTAATTTCTTTCATTTGTATTTTAATTTTTTATGCTTTAGAATATTAAGAAACAATTTCAAAGTGTATAAAATAAAAAAAGACTGATAATCAGCCGGTTGTACTACATTTATAATGACTCGAATTTGACTGTAAATATCCAACTTTTTTTTCGATAAAAAAAGAAATTAGAGAAAAATTTCTTTAATTATTTTTGCTTGTTTTTATTTCAAATTGTCAATTTGACAGCTATTTAATCGATTTATTTTAGAATGAAAATCTGAAGGCGTTGTTAACTGTAATTTCAAATTAAAATGCGTGTTTTATTGGAAAATTATAAATTTGAAACATTTTATTTTCTTACGATTAATTACAATTATTCCACCCAAAGTACTAATCCTTTTAAATATTCGCCTTCCGGATGGTAAATATTGATGGGATGATCTGCCGGTTGCGAAAGTTGGTGAAGAATTCTGACATTACGCTTGCTCTCTGCCGCAGCGCTGAAAACGGCTAAGCGGAACTGATCCTTTGAAACAACTTGTGAACAAGAAAACGTAAAAATTATTCCACCAGGTTTAATTTGTTCAAATGCTTTGGCATTTAATCGCTTATAACCCTTCAACGCATTTCGCAATGCTTCACGATGTTTGGCAAATGCCGGCGGATCGAGAATTATCAAATCGTATTGTAAATCAAGAGTATGAAGATTATTTAAATACTTAAAAGCATCTTCGGCAAATGATTTATGACGTGAATCAGTTGGGAAACTGATTTCAACATTTTTGTCTGTCAAATCAATGGCTTTTGCTGAACTATCAACAGAATGAACCAATTTAGCTCCGCCACGTAAAGCATAAACTGAGAATCCTCCAGTATAACAAAACATATTCAATACCGACTTTCCTGATGAATATCTTTCTAACAATGAACGGTTTTCGCGTTGATCAACAAAGAAACCGGTTTTTTGACCTTTCAACCAATCTACATGAAATTGCAAACCATTTTCGAGTGCCGTCAAGCTTGCCGATTCTTTTCCAATTAAATAACCATCTTCCTGCTCAATAGCAGCTTTAAATGGCAATGTGGTTTCGGATTTATAATACACATTTTTCACTTCTGTGACAGTTGAAACAATTGCTTTTGCAAGAGTTTCTCTTATCTCATGCATTCCTATGGAGTGAGCCTGCATTACTGCCGTATCGTCATAAACATCCACAATCAATCCGGGCAATGAATCGCCTTCGCCATGAACCAATCTGTAAGTATTATTATATTTTGGGGCTACTAATCCCAACGATTTACGCAGGACATAAGCGTTTTGAATTTTGTTATTCCAAAAATTATCATTCACAGCAATATTCTCAAAAGAAACTACACGAACTGCAATACTCCCAATTTGATAATGGCCAATAGCCAAAAAATTACGATTACTATCGAGCACTTCCACCAATTCGCCTTCTGAAGGTTTGCCTTCAATGCGTTGGATTGCCCCCGAAAACACCCACGGGTGAAAACGCTGCAAACTTTCTTCTTTTTTTGGTTTAAGCTGTATAGTAATCATTTATCAGATAGGTATATATTAAAATAATTATCGGTTGTCAGAATATTAACTTTTGGATTCTGAAGTACTTGATGCAATAATTTCAGTTTGATTGTTTGCTTTTTGCAGTTCCCGTTGTGCCTGGAGGTTTTCCATCACAATTTTCTCAATTTCTTTCTTTGAGAGTTTGTTTTCTCTCATAAGTTGCAAATAAATTTGCAAACTTGCCCATGCATCGGTAGCAGCATATCGTTGTTGCTGTTCGGTAAGTTCAGGACTTTCCCAGTTTGTAAGTCGCTGTGCTTTAGAAATTTTCTTTCCAAAAAGTATAGCATAAATTTTCTGTAATCCTAATTCCAAGACACCATAATTGCGTGCAATTGTTTGAATATCAATGAAATTGGCAGGATGGAAAACATGTTGTTTGTTTAAACCTGCGAAATCATCACGAAGTGAAAGTCCGATTTTTTTTACTTCTTCATCTGCCAGAAATTCTGCCAGCGATTCAGGAAAATCAATTTTATTTAATCGAAAAAGAAAGCAATGATTGAGTGTAGAAATCTGAACAAGCGAAACTTTATGATGGGTTCCACGTGTAAATGAGGGTTTGGTTTCCGTATCTAGTCCTACTATTTTGGCTTTTCTAAGTTCACTGATAGCAGGTTGAATTTTCAAAATAGTATCAACTACGGTTATTTTCCCTTCGAAAACAACTACAGGCATTAAATTTACTTCTTCTTTTGTTATTTTGGATTTTAGCATCTTCTAATTCAACAATTTATCCATATCTTCATCATTATTGTCCTGAAGAAAATTGAGAAAAGTATTCCGGTCTACTTTACTTTGTGTCAATATCTGTTGTTCGTCATCCTCTACTCCAAAACTCTCATTAAAACGTATGGCATGCAAAGCACGCAGCGAATTTAATAATTTTTGTCCCCAATGCTGGCCAAATGCTTCTATACAAGCCACCAGCGCATCATTCATAATATCTGTATCTGCCAACTGATAATTAGCAGCAAAATCTTTAAGTTCCTGATAAATATCAGATAAATTTTCAGAAATAAAAGCAGCAATTGGTGTGTCGCTGATTGCCATATCTGGATGAAAAACTTCCAAATATGAATCGTCCGATCCTAATATTTCTTCCAATTGTGCGTGAACAAATTGATAATCTTCCTCTGTTACAAATCGTTCGGGCACATCATCAAAAACAGTTTCGGGAATCTCAAGCAACGATGCTTTCAAATATAAGAGTGGCAGAATTTTTACTGATTTCACAATGAAATCTGTTCGGGAAAATTCAACTGCATGTTCCAGAAACAAACAGGTTTCGGCAGCAACAGTAACAAATTCTATAACATTTTTACTAAAAACGATATGGTCGGGTAATTGATCTAAATCCATTGAAATTAAACTCTTTAAAACAGGTACAAAAGTAAGAAAAAATATCTACTTTCTACTTAAAATACTCAATTCGTTCAAAATGTGATTTTATGAGATGATTTTTTTGCATCTTTGTAAAAAGTTTAAAGATATTTGCAAATATTCAAAACAAAGCTCTTTATAAACCGTTATAAAAATAACCACTTTATTTAAACATTTATTAATTACCCCACATGGAAGACAAACTAATAACATTGAAAAACTATGAAACAATGGTTGAAGCTTTATTTGATCAGGAATTATTGCGTTCTAATAACATCGACAGCTCCATAAATAATGAGGATTCTGTGGAATTAATGCCCATGTTTGGCGAATTGAACGAAGGACTAAGAATTTTAGTTTTCGAAAAGGATTTTGAAAATGCTATTAAAATACTGGAAGACTACAATAATTCGATTGATAATTAAACTGGTTTTGCAATCAGCTATTTTAAATTCTTTACCAATTGAGCTATGGTTTTACCTAGTACGGGATGCACCAAATCAGGGGCAATTTCGGACAGAGGTATCAATACAAAATCTCGCACCGTCATAAGCGGGTGCGGGATTTTTAGTGTTGGTTGTTCTATCACAAGATTATCATACAATAGAATATCAATATCAATTATTCGATCTGAATAGCCACTTATTGATTTAGAAACCCGTCCAAGATTTAATTCTATTTCCTGTGTTTTTTGTAATAATTCTATTGGTGGCAGATTTATTTCCATCGAAAGAACCATATTCAGGAAATCATTTTGGGAGTCAAATCCAACTGGCTTTGAAGCGAATAAACCTGATTGACAAATAATTGAACCAACTTCCATCGAGAGGCTCATCACCGCATCGTTCAGGTTTTGCTCCTTATCACCCAAATTACTTCCCAAACTGAAATATACGATTGACATAATGTGAATAATTTTGTGCAAAGGTATAAAAATGAACATTGTAATACGGCACTTTAATGTGTATATTTATTTTCAGATATACTAGGGAGTATTTAAATCATAAAGATTGTTATGTCAATATCACGATAGAGCTTCTATATTCTCTGAATTTTCAATGCTTTTAGCACCCGTAGTATATAAATTTTCAATGCGATTCGCATAACGCTCTTCCACTTTCCCCCGTATAATTTTCATGGTGCTGTTTACCAATCCGTTTTGTTCGGTGAACGGTTCGCCGATAACTGCCACAGCAGCCGGTAACCAACGTTCGGGGAACATTCCTTCAAATTTACCTCCTCTGCGGTATTCGTTTATTTCGCGTTGAAGCTTATTTAATGCCAGCACTTTAGCTTCAGGTGAATCCCAGTTCGCATTCGGATTTTTTCGTAAAACATACCGTTTCAATGCTTCTTTGTTGGCAACAATTAATGCCGTGGTATATTGATTTTGATTATTGTAAAGTATCACCTGATCAATAAAGTGCGAATTATCTGACAGAGATTCTTCAATTCCTTCGGGGCTGTATTTTTCGCCATCGCTCGAAATTAAAAGACTTTTAAAGCGACCCACGACGTACAAAAATCCGTCATTATCCATATAACCCATATCGCCGGTATGCAACCAGCCATCAACAATGGTTTCAGCAGTTGCTTTTTCATTTTTAAAATAGCCAGCCATCACGTTTTCACCTTGTATGACTATCTCACCCTTTTCAAAGTTTGGTAATTCATTTCCATCTGAATCACAGATTTTCAGTTTCATTGGTTTCACCAGATAACCAGATGAGCCCAATTTGTGATTTTTTATGCCGTTAGACGAAATAATGGGTGTTGCTTCCGACAAACCATATCCCTGAAACATTGGCATTCCAATAGCATAATAAAAACGCTGCAAATCAATATCAAGCAACGCACCACCACCCACAAAAAAGTCAAGTTCTCCGCCAAAAGCCTCACGAACTTTTGAAAATATGATTTTATCTAACAAGTTCAGCAAAGGTTTATTGAGTTTTTGGATGCCTTGCCCCTTATTATAACCTTCTTTGTTATATGAATAAGCCATATTCAAAGCGGTATTAAACAGCCAATTCACCACAGGTCCTTGCGTCTTGATATTGGATTCAATATTCTTTTTAAAACTCTTTGCCAGAGCCGGAACACTCAACAATACATTTGGTTTCAATTCCTTTATATTGATGGGTATGTTTTTCAATGTTTCCATTCCTGTTTTTCCAGTCTGTACCGTTCCAACACTCGCTCCCGAGGCCATGAAGCTATAAAATCCGGCTACGTGCGCAAAACAATGATCCAAAGGCAAAATCAATAATGTGCGATATGTAGGTGGTATGGTTATGAGTGTCAATGCTTGCTCCACATTGGCTGTGTAGTTGCGGTGAGTAAGCATTATTCCTTTCGGATCGGCAGTGGTACCTGATGTGTAACTAATATTCGCCAGATCATCAGGTTGAATACTTTTGGCTCTATCAACGACTGCAGTTGGATGTGTATTTTGAAACTCAGTACCTTTTTCAAGTAGTTCTTTCAAACTGATTTCATTTGGGGCATATTCAGTCTGTTCGTCAAAAATAATTATTTTTTTAATTTGAGGAATGGAATCAATTATTGTACGGATTTTTCTTAACTGACCACCTGAAACCATAATATAACTTGCTTCCGAATGAAGCAATCGGAAAATCAAATCGTTACTTTCTTCCAGTTTAATGGACAACGGAACATTGATAGCTCCTGTATGTAGAATTCCCAATTCTCCGATTATCCATGCATTACGCCCTTCGGAAAGCAACGCAATTTTATCACCTACCTCAACCCCAAGATAGAGTAAACCTGCTGCAAATAAGTGGCTTTGTTGCTTTGTTTCATAATAAGTTGTGGGTACAAACTCGGTTGTGGTTTTTTCCCAAAGGAACGGGTTCTCTGCGTATTTGTCAACGCTTTCGTTCAACAAATCAATAATGGTTGTTCTCATGTATTAGTTTTATTGAAATTTTAGTTTTCAGTCGGGAGTGTAAACAAAGAATTGTCAGATATTCTACTTTGCCATTTCTACTTTTTGGGTAGCATCCATGTTTTTATTTCGAAAATCTACCCGTTCAACTACCTTTTGAGCCAATTCTTTAAAAGCCAAAGACATTATTGACGTTTCATCAAATGCAATCGGGCGACCGGCATCACCACATTCCCGAATGCTTTGAACCAATGGTATTTGTCCCAATAATGGCACATCCAACTCTTCGGCTAACCGTTTTCCACCATCTTTTCCAAATATATAGTATTTATTTTCAGGCAATTCGGCGGGAGTAAACCACGCCATATTTTCTACCAATCCTAATACCGGCACATTCACTTTTTCGCCTATAAACATATTCACTCCTTTACGGGCATCTGCCAAAGCCACTTCTTGCGGTGTGGTAACCACAATGGCTCCTGTAATTCCAATAGTTTGCACTAACGTTAAATGAATATCACCGGTTCCAGGAGGAAGATCCATCACAAAATAATCCAATTCGCCCCACTGAGCATCTGTTATAAGTTGTTTTAACGCATTACTCGATACAGCACCACGCCACACCAACGCTTGTTCGGGATCAACAAAAAAACCAATAGATAAAATCTTAACGCCATATTTTTCGATAGGAATAATTTCATGTCGTCCTTCCACTTCACGAACTTCGGGATGTGCATCTTCCACGCCAAACATTTTAGGTATAGAAGGTCCATGAATATCAGCATCCAACAAACCGACTTTGTAACCTAACGAAGCCAATGCAACAGCCAGATTACATGAAATTGTTGATTTTCCAACGCCTCCTTTTCCTGACGAAACGGCAATAATGTTTTTTACATTTGGAAGTATCGCAGCAGGTTTAGGCTTGGGAGGTTCTTTTGTAATAATTTCTATATTTCCTTTTATATCAACATGTTCGCCCACATAAGTCAGAATAGTCTGCTCTGCTGCTTTCACTACTGATTTTGCAAAAGGATCATTCGCTTTTTCGAATATTAGTGAAAAAGAAACTTTATTTCCTTCAATACGGATATTGTCCTGAAGCATACCTGACGAAACGATATCTTTTCCATTGCCGGGATAGCGGACATGCACTAAAGCATCAATTATTAACTGAGGGTATAATGTCATATTTATTATATTTTAAAGATTTGTGAGGTAAACACTTCAATCAGCCTAAATGTTGGCGTTTACTTCTGCCGAAACTTCGGTATGAATCAGGTTCAATCTCAATATCAGGCTCTATAAATTCTTCCCTTTTTTCTAACACAAACTGAATGTATTTGATTGTCAGTCCACGTTCCAGCCACTGTTGCTCGTAATAGGTTTTTATACCAAGAATCGGATCGTGAAAATCAGAGGCGTACAAATCATTATTCGAGAAAATAACCGGAAATTTATTCTCCTTTACCATTTGACAAGTATAGGAGAACATAAAATTGCTATCGGTTTTAAGATGTATTAAGCCTTTTTCCTTGACAAATTGCTGGTAAGATTTCATGAAATTGGTTGCTGTGAGTCGTTTGGTAACCTTTTTCATTTGTGGATCGGGGAAAGTAAGCCAGATTTCACTAACTTCGTTTTCGGCAAAGAA
>Ga0302288_1001467_pt1 | contig 15311 bp, 17 predicted proteins | sample III_Fen_N1_1_FD_194549 | JGI IMG/M metagenome (GOLD analysis project Ga0302288, IMG submission 194549) | Peat permafrost microbial communities from Stordalen Mire near Abisko, Sweden - III_Fen_N1_1 | ecosystem: Environmental > Terrestrial > Soil > Wetlands > Permafrost | place: Sweden: Abisko...
TTGACCAATTGGAATGACAATTTCGGGGTGTAGCGCAGTCCGGTTAGCGCACCTGCTTTGGGAGCAGGGGGTCGTGGGTTCGAATCCCGCTACCCCGACAGAAAGAAAAGGCTGTATTACAGTCGATTACATATAAAGCGAGTTGGCACAATTTTGTGTCCCTCGCTTTTTTTGTCTAAAAATGTCACTATTTTAGCTTAATAATGGCAAATAAAGCGATAGTTTACTTGAACTATCTTTGAAGTCTTTTTGAGGTTGGCACAAAATTGATTTTTCTAACAATTAATCAATTAAACTCAACAGTAAAATGGCAACTTTTAAGGCTGTGGTTTTCTCCACGAAGAACCACATTAAAAACGATGGTACGACAAACATCAAAATAAGGATCTATCACAACACGGATTCTCAATACATCTCAACTCCTTTTTATATCGAACCTGAATACCTGGGCGACGATGGTAATGTAACTTCGACTTCAGATAGTTTCGAGCTCCTCAATTTTGAGCTTGGCGAACTTATTCAAAAGTACAGGGGCGTAACGCTGAAGCTTGGCGCTGAACGAATGTCGCGCATGAGTTGCATGGAAGTGAAAGAACAAATTATTGCAGCTAGTGAACCTGACTACGAATTTATTGATTTTATCGACTTCTCCAACAAGATTATAGCACGAAGTAAAAAGGGTACAGCTGAGTGCTACAAAACAGCCATTAACGCACTAACATGGTTTTACAAGCGGACAAAAATTGATGCTCGCGATATTACATCTGTACGACTAAATGAATTTATGGCTCAGTTGTCTATTAAAGGCCAAAACGATAAACCGCTTGAGCCTGGTGCGATAAGTAACTACTTACGATCTATCCGGGCGCTGTACAATAAATGCAAAGCACATTACAATGACTCTGACTTTGATATTATCAGGATCCCCAACGATCCATTTTCAAAAGTAAAAATACCGGTGTATCGCCGGAAGCGAAAAAATGTGTCGGTTGATACTATCAAACTTATTCGCGATGCTGAATTTAAAACGCTTCAGACCAACTTAGCTAGGGACATGTTTATGATTATGTTCTACCTGATGGGAATAAACATAACTGATTTGTACAAGTTAGAAAAAATTAAGTTTGGCCGGATTGAGTATGAGCGTACGAAAATGGATATCGAGGACAAAGCGGACCGTTTCCTTATGTCCATTAAAGTAGAGCCTGAATTGCAGGTATTGCTTGACAGATACAGTGTAAACGGTAAACTGCTTTCCTACATAAAAAATCGTTATAGTTCCTCTGATGGATTCATGAAAGCAGTAAACGAAGGACTCGAAACGATATGCACTGAGCTGAAAATACCGAAGATAACTACCAATTGGGCGAGACATTCATTTGCTACTATTGCCCGCAACGATGTGGGAGCTGCCAAGGCCGATGTTGATTTTTGCCTAGGTCATACCAATAATGATTACAAGATGGCTGATATTTACATAGCTATTGATTACAGCATTTTCGACCGTACAAATAGGGCTGTAATGAATCAACTTAAAAAAAAGTTGAAAAAAGTTGCATAATTATTTGGTAGTATAAAAATAAGCTGTACTTTTGCATCATACAAAACGCGAGTTGGACTTTCATAGCAATATGAGGTTCAACTCGCGTTTTGCGTTATACCCACCTCACTGTTTTCCTCAAACACTCTCATACTTTACCGAGCACCACTCAAAACTACGGTGCTATGGATACTATAGAAATTTTAAAACAATGTTCTGTTGATGGTTTTATAATAAGACTTCCACAAATTCAACTTGACAGAAACGAATACCTTGAGGTGAAAAAATCACTTGAGCTTATTGGTGGAAATTGGAAAGGTGGAAAAACTAACGGATTTATTTTCAAAGAAGATCCTACCGAATATCTCGAGCAGCTATGCTCAGGTGAAAAGCGTAATCTAAAAAAAGAATTTCAGTTTTTTGGCACACCTGATGTATTGGCAGATAGACTTGTCGAACTTGCAGAAATTACAGTACGAGGCGATCAGGATATTTTAGAGCCAAGTGCTGGGCAAGGTGCAATAATTAAGGCGATTAATCGAGCTGCTGATATTAGCTGGATTGATTGTTATGAATTAATGCCATTAAATCAGCAAATACTTAAGAAAAATCTATCTCATAAAATAAAAATAATTGGTTCCGATTTTCTTATTGAAGCAGGAGATAAGAAATATGATCGTATTATTGCCAACCCACCTTTCTCAAAAAATCAAGATATTGACCATGTAATTGAAATGTACAACTGCTTAGCTCCTGATGGACGCTTAGTATCAATTATGTCAAATCACTGGAGAAATACTTCAGGTAAAAAAGAAACCGAATTTCAGCAATTTGTTGAACGTACTAATGCCTATGTGGAAGAAATACCCGCTGGAGCATTTAAAGAGAGTGGTACCTCTATTTCTGCATGTATTGTTGTTATTGACAAAAAATCAGATATCCAACCACCCATATTCAAAAAAAATACACCTAAAATAAAAATAGAAGCAGCAAAGCAACCTATTTCTGAACCTATATTTGAATTTACGGATAAAGATGTTTCTACAGATTCATATGTAGAAGATAACAGGACATTGGACGAAATACTAGATGAATTAATCAAAACTGAAGCTGAAATTTCAAAGTCGTTATCGAGTTTGAGGAATATGATTTCTGAAACAGTTATTGTTGATGAAGAACCGGTTACTGATGATTTCATTAATCAACACCGAGCAAAATACCCACTCTCATTCGAAGAGCTAACAAAATATAGTTCTTTCGACCAAATTTTAGGACCACACCCCGAAGATTATACCCCAAAACAACGCTTTGAGCGCTGGAACAAAGTCATGTCACTTGACGAAGAAATAAAAGAAATATTTGCTGATACGCTAGCATGTGATGGTTGTATTCACTTGGATAAATTAAATTCATGGTGTAATGATTACGGTCTACCTTGCTCATACAACCCAGTACTCAAAATGCTTGGTATGGCTTGCGGTGGCGCTTGTAAATCGACTATTATTTCAAAGCCAATTCAATTACAAATATTCTAAAATAAATTATTATGGAATCTCTACAAGAATTTAAAGAACTTGCATATCGTGCATTTTATTGGACATCATTTAGTCCAGACAAACGGGGCGATCAAACAATTAAAGAACACGAAGATCAATTAAATGACGATCTTCAAAATATGCCTGAAAGTGAAAAACAAAGGTATATTGAAAACTACAAAAAATTATTTTCTTCATGGCTACACGCACATTCAAATTGTGCTAGTTCGGCTGTAACCGGTGGTTCTGGTTTTAATGTTCGTAGAGCTGAAAAAGCAAATAATCGCGAACATAATAAATTAGTTGAATTTTCAGAATGGAGAGAAAAATCGTTGAAGGCTATTTCCAAACGTGTGCAAGATTCAAAGCCGGAAAGCGAAAAACGTTCCGAAAATTGGATCTATCTTGAAAAAGATATTTTGCATTCTGCATCTGTCATTCACGGAATAAATAAAGGAATTGAAAGAGGATCGAGTAAAGCCTTATTCGTATCATCCATCTATAATAAAGTTGAAACGTACGCTAAAAAAGGTGATACGGAAATAGTTCAACAAGCCATAAATACCATACGAAAGTTCAATGAGACAATGAGCATTGTAATCACCAAACGCCACAAATTTTTCAAACTACTTGAAATTGCCGAAAGCAAAAAGGAACGTAAAGAAGAAAATTCTGAGCGTGAAAATTCAGAAATTTCCATCCAAGGTGGTAAGGTTATACAAAATTGGAAAGAAGACAGAATTCAGTTTATTTTCGATGCAAAACCAGAACGAGCTATAATAGATATTCTGAAGAAAAAAGCATTCAAATGGTCACCTACCAATTCAGCATGGCAAAGACAAAACACAAATAATGCACTTCAAGCCACAAAAGAAATACTATCCTATTTAAAATCCAAAAATAACTAACAATTAAACAAAATCATTATGAAAATTACAGTTCAAAAAAATGAGTTTTACACAAAACTCAAAATGGTATCTAAGGTAGTCGGAACATCAAAGTATATTCCTGACACAGATAAATTTCTCTTCGTTATCGGTACGGACTTCATTGTAACCGGTTCGGATATTAGTGGAATTATCAGCGGTAAAGTTAGCACGGTAGCCATTGAAAACCCCAAAGGTGCTACAATCAAGTTACTCGTTGAAAAAACGATTATGAACGCCCTTAAGGAGTTGCCGGAACAACCCATTGAAATCACTATCGACGAGCGCACGCTTCGCATTACTGTTTCGTACAAAAACGGAAATAAAGATGGTGACGGTGTGTTTGCTATTCAAGGTAAGGATGCAGCTGCTTTTCCAGAAATGAAAATTGATGACGAACGTACTGAGGTGCGTATCGAAAAATCAGTACTTATCGAAGGATTCAGATCCGTTATGTCATTTGTGGCAAACGACGAACTTCGCCCGGTAATGGGTGGTATTTGCTTCGAATCAAAAACTGATAACCTGGTATTTGTTGCAACTAACAGTCATATACTATCCTTGCGTGAATATCCGGTTAGCGAATACCCTGAATTTTCGGCTATTGTTCCGGCAAAAGCTGCAAAGCTTATTACTGATATTCTTTCTGAATCGAAAGAAGAAGAAATACAAGTAAGTATTTCAAACAAAAATATTTCAGTGAACACCGAAAACTATTCAATGACCTATAGACAAGTAGAGGGTCGTTATCCGGCTTATCGTAATGTGATCCCTAAAACTCACAATACAAGCGTGAAAGTGTCTTCCGAAGAAATTCAAGCAGTTATTCGCCGGGTTTCGGTATTCGCCAATAGCAGTTCTCATTTGCTCATAATGAACGTAAATTCAGGTAATTTACAAGTAAATGCTGAGGATGTAGATTATAGTGTTAGCGCAAATGAAACGCTATCTGCTGAAGTAGTTGGAACGCCAATTAAGATTGGATTACATGCCGGAAATATGAATGAAGTTCTTGGATCGTGTACGTCGGACGATTGCACTATCGAACTTATTGATGCCAGTAAGGCAGCTATTATTCGCCCGGTAGGGGTTGAAGGAGTGACTTTACTTATTATGCCAATGCTAATAAATAACTAAAATCATGGGACAAGCATCAAATTCATTCAAACAAACCATACAGTCATATTTAGAAAACCGTTCGCAAACAGATAGTCTGTTTGCCACGAAGTTTGAAAATCCTAAGAAAAATATAGCTGACTGCTGCACCTACATTTTGAACACAGTAAAAACAAGCGGCTGTAATGGATTCTCAGACGAAGAAGTATTCGGAATGGCTGTTCACTACTACGATGAGGAAAATGTAAAAGTAGGATCACCGGTGAAAGCTACGGTAGTAGTAAATCGTACGGTTGAAATTACTGAAGAAGACAAAGAAGAAGCTCGAAAAGCTGCTATCAAAAAACTTCAGGACGAAGCGTATGCAGGGCTAAAGAAAAAGCCTTCACACAAGAAAGATACTAGTGTCCAACAAAATAGCTTATTTGGAGATGATAGCGAGGACTAAATTACAAGTTGAGGTTATGAACCTTACAAAACACCTTCCTGATATCGAAGGGAAGGTGTTTTCCTGGGCTAAGGTTGATTGTTTGAGACATGTTGGCTTTGGTACTAAAAATCGAGTTATTTGTATGGAATGCGGACAAAAGTTTCCAACTGATCTTATAAAATACAAAAAAGCTATATGTCCACATTGTAAAGTGAAACTGGATATTGAACAAACAAGTAAAAGAACCTATAGTCAGGACATTTATGTTGCCTACGCGCAAGTTTATGGAGAATTTCAGGTAATAAGAAACTTTGAACTGAGATCACATCATAAAGTAGACAAACCAGTACGATTTACATTTTTTGAAATATTACAGCACTGGATTCTTCCTAATGGGAAACGAGAAGTAATTGCATGCAATCATACTGCTAACTACAATTGTGATTCATGGAATGGGTATTTAGAGATTAGAAATAAAAGTGATATTAATAGATATGATGTTTATCCACGTGCATTTCATCCAAATTCAGTATTTAAGCCAGCATATAAAAAAATTGGCATAAACTACAAGTTACGAGGATTAACAGCACTTGAGGCAATATATAATATTACATCAAATCCAAAGTCTGAAACACTTTTAAAGGCGCACCAATACTCACTTTTAGAACATTTAGGTTACCACGACTATAGGATTGGGAAATATTGGGATTCAATAAAAATATGTATAAGAAACAAGTACACTGTCAAAGATGCAAAAATTTGGACTGATTACTTGGATTTGCTTTCTTATTTCAAAAAAGATTTGAATAATGCTCATTTTGTATGTCCGAAGAATTTGAATAAAGAACACGATATCTATGTAAGACGCAAGCGTAAAATAATGGATTACGAACAAATGCAACGAGATTACATAAATCTACTAAGATATTTTGGAGAAAAAGTAGGTAAGGATTTTGTTTACCCAAAAAATTTAAAAGCAGAGTACAAAATTTTATACGACAGACAAACCCTTGAAAGACTCGAAAAGCGTAAAAAAGAGTTATCGGAAATGGACTTAAAATATAAACAGTCTATACAGCAGTTTCTTGATATGCAATTTGTAGATAAGGAAATAATAATAATTCCTCTAAAATCAATTGACGAATTCAAAGTTGAAGGAGACTTATTAAAACATTGCGTATATACGAACGAGTATTTCAAAAAAAAGAATTGCCTTATTTTATCGGCTAGGATCGGAGATAAAAGAATTGAAACTATTGAAGTAAATTTAAAATCAATTAAGGTAGAACAATCACGTGCCATTAGGAATACGAACAGTGAATATCACCAGCGTATTCTTGATATAATGAATAGAAACCTTAAACAGATACGTAGTCGAGTCAAACAGCCACAAACAGCTTAGACTATGAATGATACTACAACCGGCTTACAACGTGTAGGCGACGTAATACTTGCCTTATACCCGCAATTTAATACAAAATAAGAATGGCACGACCAATAAAGATAGGACTTGAATACTTCCCTATGGATGTTGACATTTTCGAAGATGAAAAAGTAATACCGGTATCAAGTGAATTTGGTGCAAAAGGTGAATGTATAATAATCAGGGTTCTCTGTGCGATATACCGTAACGGATATTTTGCAGAATGTTCTGATGCATTCAAATTCAAGATTGCCAAACAGGCAAATCTACCAAATTCACTTGTATCTGAAGTAATAGTTGGGTTAGTCAAATGGGGATTTTTCGATAAATCCGTGTTTGATTCGTTCAATATGCTTACAAGTACTGGAATTCAAAAGCGTTGGAAGGAAGCAACAAGAAAAAGGGTATCTAAAAATGATCTAGATTATTGGATTTTAGAGTTACCGGAGCAAAAACAAGGGTTTCCGGCGGAAGAAACCCCATTAAATCCGACAGAAAGTACACAAAAGAAAAGAAAAGAAAGTAAAGTAAAAGAAAGTAACGATAAAGAAGAAATTCCACCATCAAAAAATCCAATTTTTGAAAAGGTAAAAAGCAATTTTTTTATTCCAATAGAAGAGTGTAAAAAATTACTTCTATCTGATGAATTGCATTGTTACCGACTAACAAAGAATTTAAGTATTACAAATGAAAATTTACTTTACTGGATCGATCAGTATTTTATTGAGCAGGAAAATAAGGGTAAAATAGAAAATTCAATTTTAGAGGTAAAGTCACACTTCGGGAGTTGGCTTCCTTTGAAATTAAAATGCAAATCACAAACTACCGAAAAACAGGTTTACGACTAACAAACAACAAAAATGGCTGAAAAACGAAATTATACAAAGAAACCGGTTAGTAATATACCTATTCCGGCCAATGAATTTGGAAAATTACCACCGCAGGCACCTGAATTGGAAGAGGCTATACTTGGAGCAGTAATGATCGAAAAGGATGCAATTGAATTGATAGATCTTCAACCATTAGATTTCTACAAAGTTGCACATCAGAAGTTATTTCAAGCTATATTAAATCTGAAAAACAGACACAATCCAATTGATATGTATACGGTAACTGAGGAACTTCGCAGAACCGGTGAAATTGATGATGTTGGTGGTCCGTATTACATAACATTACTCACTGCCAAAGTAAACTCTGCAGCGCACTTACAATATCACTCAATTATCGTTAAGCAGAAATCTATTTCCAGGCAATTAATTGAAATGAGTAGTACAGCTCAGACAATGGCATTTGATGATAAAGTTGATGTGGTTGACATTATCGATTTCGTTGAAAAATCATTCACTGAAATAACAACCGGATCTATTGAGTCAGATTCAAGTACTATGAATGATGCACTGAATGAAACACTCGACTATATCTCAGAAATTCAACGAAAAGCTAATGCCGGAATTGTAAACGCTATCCCTACCGGACTAAGGGGATTGAACAAAGCAATGTACGGAGGTTGGCAGGCTCCTGATTTGGTTATTATTGGTGGCCGTCCGGGAATGGGTAAAACTCAGTTTGCTGTAAGCTTTGCCAAAGAAGCCGGCTCAACGGATAACGATTGTTTGTTTGTGAGCATTGAAATGACAAAGATACAGCTGCTCCTGCGTATGATTACCGAGGACGATGGTATTGATTTCGATAGCCTGAAAACTGGTAGGTTGACGACACAAGAGTGGGCATTAATTGAATCACGTGTTTCGGACCTCATTCATCTTAAAATAAATATTGCTGACGATGACAAGATTAAAAATCTAAGCAATATAAAATCGCTTGCTCGTAAACTTCACAGACAAGGTAAGTTGAAAATGATGGTGATTGATTATTTACAACTTATTGAAACAAATATGAAGTTTCAAACACGAGATTTAGAGGTTGGATATATCACTCGTCAGTTAAAGAGCCTTGCAAAAGAGCTCAACATACCGATTCTGCTGCTCGCTCAGCTAAGTAGGCCACCAAAGGGGATGAAAGTCACAACTCCAAAGCTTGACGATCTTAGAGAGTCAGGAAACATTGAACAGGATGCTGATATTGTTATTTTTCCTCACCGTCCAAGTTACTACGATCCGGCCATTGAAGATTCGAAAGGCGTGTCATGGAAAAACAGAGGAAAGTTAGTTCTTGGAAAATATCGCGATGGTGCTACTTGTGAGATACTTTTTGAACATAACGAGCGGTTCAAGAAAATTTGGGATTACGGTTATACAAATGCAGATAAACCTTTTTAAAATGCTAAGCAAAGAAATTGAAAAATATATCAGTAAGCGATACGAGCGATGGCTTGATTATGCCAGGTACCACTGCGGACTTTGCGGAATAGTTGACGAGTCGGAAGATGTGCTAAATGAAGTAGTGCTATCGCTGCTTAAAAAGTCGGAAACAAAACTCGAGCAGTTGTTTGCTAGTAAAAAAGGTCAATATACAGAACTTGATTTCTATGTGTTGCGTATGATAAAGCTAAACGCCAGTTCTCCGACAAGTCCTTACCAAAGCAAATACAAAGCTCTTCCGGTAGATGTCAATGTCGATTACTCACGGCTTGAAATTGAGGATTGCTGCGAAGAACAAACAGACCGGTCAGGATATATACTTGAAAAAATGCATGAGCTGCGCACTATTATATTAGAACTTGGCTTCAGTGAGAAAGCAATGGCACTATTTGAATTTCGCTTCTTCCAGGATGGAGCATTCAAAGACTGGGATGGTGACGAAAGCATAAAAGAACTTTACGACCAATATTCTAAAATAATGGATGTTGTAAAGCGAAAAATTAATGGAGAATTGATACTATAAACTAAAAATAATTACATGAAAGAAGAAACTAATGGTTGGGTTGTAGTAGCCAAAAATCACCCGACAACTAACAGAAGTTATATTGTAACATCTACATTCAGGCTTACAAGAAAGGAATCGATTTCTGAATTTATAAATGGTTCAGGATCTAGTTGGAAATATTGGTATCGTAAATTTAATTTCAGATGTGTAAAAGCTAGTAACTGTATTTTTCTTTCAACTGAGCCATAACGTGGCGCAGCTATCATTTTCGGCTCTTTGATTTAGGAGACGTTGAGCCGAAATGATAGGTGAGTGTTATCAGTAGTCATTTTCTTTCTTGTCGGTCGACTTTGAACGGTTATCCGGCAACACTCGCAAGAGTAGGCTACCCAAGCGAGGGAGCTTAATACAATAACTTTTTATAAACAATTTATTAATTAATAATTAGCATTCTGCTATTGTTCAGGAAGTAAGTCAACTATAAAAAGCGTACTAATTCTTATCACCCACAGAATGATTGACAATCGGAAAGACGACATACAAGTGGAAGGCTTGTTTTTAATATGGCAAAATATGAATATATCGTAAACGAAAATGGAATTATATTCCGAAAATGCAATAAAGGACTTTTAGAAGTTCCAAAACGATTAAGCAAAAGAGGATATTTAGAGTTTAAAATGAATAACAAAACAGTATCATATAAGCGTTTTGTAGCTCAAAAACTACTACCAAACCCAAATGATTATGATAAAGTATTTTCAAAGAACGGAGATCAGTTTGATACACGCCCCGAAAATCTTATCTGGGTGTGGACAAGGGAAAACAGAACATACACGGCACAACAGGCACTTGAAAGAACAAACGATAAGCATTTGATAGAGTACTACTCAACTGGCAATAAAAGAGCATTAGAACGAGGAATAAACAATGTAATTGAAAAAATATACAGCACGCTAAAATCTGAACTACTCGGAGAATTGTATTTGATTATTCATAATTACGCTGAACGCTGTTTGCTTTTCGATTTGAAAAATGATATTATCGGAACTTATGTCGGTTTAATTCGACAACAACACAGAGTAAAAATGAAAACGGTATCATTTAATGGAAACTATCATGCACGAGATGAACCCTCTTTTTATGATTACTGCTAACGGACAACTGGTATGCAAATCCTGCCCACTTGCGGGTTGTCGACGCGTCGACAAGCTACAAAGGTAATGCGGGAGAATAAGCACCGATAACGCACACAGCGGGCAGGTGGGCATACCAATTGTTAGCCGTTCGGTTTATATTTCTTCGTGAAAATACAAAGGGATAGGGAAAACCTTAAATAGAGTACCAAAACAAAAAATAATTTATCAAATGGAAAATTGGCAAGCACGAGTTATTGAAGAACAACAACTTCTTAACGGTAAAATTGAGAGATTGGAAAACACAATTTTTGACCCTGAAAAAATCAAAAAAATTGAAGTTGACCAGTTACCACTTTTGAAAGTTCAATTACAAGCAATGAAGACTTATAGCCTTATTCTGCTTGAAAGAATTTCAAAGTTTTAGAGTTAAGCCGTCAGTTTATGCGCTCTTTTTTAAACTGACGGCTAACGATTAGGCTATGGTGGCACGAAACGCACAAACTTTTCAAACTACACAACCCTTTCGGAGTGCCGACCATAGGCGTTTGTTAGTGGCTGGTGTTTCTTTCTTATTGTCAAACTAATAATTTACAATACAATGAATAATTACGAAATAACATTTTTACATACAGACGGAACTACAAGAATTGTAGAAATAGAAGCCTATAACGAAGAAAGAGCAAGAATGCGATTTCACGTAAACTGGGATAAAGAAATGAAAATAATAACAGTAAAACAAAAGCAATGATAACAAAATCAAAACTTAGAAAATTGGCAAATTCACATAGCCGAAAAACAGAGCGAAAAGATATATTATACGCTTATAAGCTAATGTGTCAAAATGTAAAATCAAGAGCTGAAAAGGGTCATTTTTATTATGGTTTTAGAACAGAAGGATATGGAGAAGTAATGCCAATTGCTTTTAGATTTTTCAGTTCAAAACACAGAGACTTAGATTGCAAGGTGACAAAATACGAAGAAACAACCTCGTATGAGATACGCTGGTAGTTTTTCTTACACTTGCCACTAACAAGTAAATATACGCACTCTTAATACTGCACACTTATGCAAAACGCTATTGTAACGACACTTACAGAAGAATTTATCACGCAATTCATGCATTTACCAACTGCCGATAAAGCAAAGTTATTGCACGAGTGTGCAGAAGAGTTTATGACTGTCGACGAATTTCAATCACTCTCTAAAATGCCACGGCGTACTATCTATGCTAAGTTTGGTACTGAAGAAGTAAGAGGAGTTGAATTTTGCGGTCATAAGTTGATCCATTTATAATCGTAAAGCCTTGCAGAAATGTGAGGCTTTCTTATATTTTAAAATGAATAATAATACCTAATTATGCCACGAAAAGGGAAATACGATAAAGAAATAGTAGAAAAAATATGTTTGTTGATACAGACAGATAGCTATACTATTGCCGAGATTTGTACACAAGTAGGTATAAATCAGGACACTTACTTTGATTGGCTTAAAAAGAAGCCCGAATTTTCCGATGCCATTAAAAAGGCCAAGGGAGAATTCAATGATTTTCTTCTTGCTGAGTGTAAGAAGAGTCTCGTTAAGAAGATACAAGGCTACACCGTTCAGGAAGTAAAATCAGTCACGGTTGATACAAGAAAGCTCGACGACGATGGAAATCCGATCTACAAGCAAAAAGAGAAAACCGTTATCGACAAACATTTTCAACCCGATACAGCTGCAATTATCTTCACCCTTTGCAACCGCGATCCTGATAACTGGAAGAACCGTATTGACAATAACCTTGTTGGGAATATTGATATTAATGGTTCTGTTCCTGTAAAAAAATGGTTAAAGAAAAACAGTAAATGATAGAAGTACAGCCTGCATACGAACCTCTTTATGAAAATACTGATAAATTTATTACTCTTTTAACTGGCGGTCGTGGTAGTGCAAAGTCATTCAACGTATCAACATTTCTCGAACGTCTTTCATTTGAAGAGGGTCATTTAATATTATTCAGTAGGTTCACTATGACATCTGCTGAATTATCTGTTGTACCAGAGTTCAAAGAAAAAATTGAACTTGATAATACGGCTGATTTCTTCACTGTAAATAAGACTGAGATTGTAAACAAGTTTTCAAAAAGCGAAATACTTTTTCGTGGAATCAAAACAAGTTCCGGCAAGCAAACAGCAAAATTAAAATCTATTCAAGGGCTTACTACATTCGTTTGTGATGAAGCTGAAGAGTGGACAGATGAAAGAGATTTTGAAAAGCTAATGCTTTCTATTCGTAAAAAAGGCATTCAATTACGTGTTATCATTGTAATGAACCCGCCCGACATCAACCATTTTATTTACAAGCGTTATATTGAGAAAACTCATAAAATTATTGAGATTGATGGTGTTGATGTTCAAATAAGCACACACCCAAATGTATTGCACATTCATACATCTTATTTTGATAATATTGTCAACTTAAATGAAACATTTCTAAAGGAAACAGATGATATTAAACAAAAATCATTAGACCAATGTAAAAAGCCAGATGGCAGTATCGATAAGCACAAATTCAATAACAGTAAATATGCTCATACGGTAATTGGAAGATGGGCTGAGCTTGCTGAAGGTGTTATTTTTACCAGCTATGAAATTGTAAACGAAATTCCAGATTGGGTTCAAAAGCGTGGATTAGGAATGGACTTTGGATTTACGAACGATCCAACAGCAATTATTGATTGTGGATTATATGATCAGGATTTATATTTAGATGAGTTATGTTATAAAACTCATATGCTTACGAAAGATATTGTAAAAGTACTAAAACAGCACCCTAATAGAGTGATAAGCGAAAGCGCAGATCCTCGTTTAATAACTGAAATAAGAAATTCAGGTGTAAGCATAAAAGCAGTTGAAAAGTTTGCAGGGTCAGTAAAAGCTGGCGTTGATAAAATGCTAGAATTGAATTTGAAAATAACAAAACGTTCACATAATTTACTAGGAGAGGTTCGCAGTTATACATGGGCAAAAGATAAAGACGATAATTATACAAATGAACCTGTAGATGAGGATAACCATGCAATAGATGCGTCTAGATACTGGGTTTTAGAAAATGTACTTGGTAAAAATAAACCAAAGAAAACCCGCCAAGTAGCAAGAGGAGTCGGACTAGCGAGATAAAAAGGAGGATGAAAGTCTTCCTTTTTATATTTTAGGATAAACCAATTTCACATGAAAATAGACGATATCCTAGCGCTTCCTTTTGCCGATGTTATTTCAAGGCTTTGTGTTGATAGCTTTCAATCGAGAGGCGAAATAACCGAGCGCGATCCGAAATCATACTTAGAAGAGTACAATGGGAAGCGTGTCCGACGTACTACTTCAGTAGATAAACGAGAGAATAAGGAGGTTGACGTATTCTCCGAAACTGAAAAAGATAAAGATGGTAACGCTGTTAAGACTGGAACTAAACCTGTATTTGTTGCTAAGATTCACACCAATATCCCAAAGAAAATAGTTCGTGTAGCCAATGCCTTTTTATTTGGTGGTGAAATGAAGGTAGAGGTAAGTGATTCAAACGATGCGAGCGAGTATTTTAAAACCTTGTTCGTTGATCAACTGAAAATGAAATCAGTACTTTCTCAGTTTGCCCGGACTGTCATGGTGGAAACTAAATCCGCAATGCATTTCTTTCCTAAGAAAGTAACCGTAAATGGTAAAGAAGAGCTACAGATAGGGGTTCGTGTTCTTTCCTACGAAAATAGCGACTTCTACAAGCACAGTAACGAATTTGGTGATATGGATGCTTTCGTACGTAAGTACAAAGCAGAAGGAGAGGATGGAAAGCAACATGATTACGTTTGGATTCAAACAGCAACAAAGGAAATAACGGCTGTTTCAGATGGTGGAGAATGGGCAACCACAGAACAGGTTAACCCAGTCGGAAAAATTACTGTTGTGTATGCCGAGCAAGATACTCCTGAGTGGGAAGATATAGCCACTACACTTGATGCACTTGAAATGCGCCTTTCCCGCCTTATTGATACCAATGATTATTTTAGTGAACCAATCCTCAAGAGCTACGGAGATACGGCCTTACCAACAAAGAATACAGTTGGTAAAACAATTGAATATCCGGTAAGTGTTGACCCTGATAGTGGCAAAGAGTATCACGGTGATGCTGATTACCTTGTATGGCAGCAATCCATTGAAAGTACTAAGCTAGAAATTGACGAGCTAAAAGGAGAAATTCACTCCGGTACCTCGACCCCTGATATTAGCTTTGAGAACCTGAAAGATATTGGCGCAATCACCGGCATAGGAATGAAGTTCATGTTTATGGACGCCTATATCAAATCCATTGAAAAAATGGAGATATTCGGACCAGCTGTACAGCGTTCG
>Ga0302288_1001469_pt1 | contig 15298 bp, 18 predicted proteins | sample III_Fen_N1_1_FD_194549 | JGI IMG/M metagenome (GOLD analysis project Ga0302288, IMG submission 194549) | Peat permafrost microbial communities from Stordalen Mire near Abisko, Sweden - III_Fen_N1_1 | ecosystem: Environmental > Terrestrial > Soil > Wetlands > Permafrost | place: Sweden: Abisko...
TTTTTATATTTTACTATGCCTACCGACGGGCAGGTGTACCTCTGAAAGAGCTTTTTCCTGCAAAATCATTCAATTTTTTACTTTTATTTCCCATCGTCTTTTTCTTTTGGTCGGCACAAAATCTTATTGATGAAGTAAATGTTGCATTCAATAAGGTTTTGCCACCACCTTCGTGGTTCTGGGAATTGTTTAATAAGGTATTTGAAAGCGACTATGGGATTTACGGTGCTATTCTGAAAGTAGTAATTATAGCTCCCGTCGTTGAAGAGTTGATATTCAGGGGTGTCATTATGCACGGGCTGATGCGGAATTATTCGAAATTTACGGCAGTTTTTGTTTCGGCGCTGTTGTTTGCTTTATTTCACCTCAATCCCTGGCAATTTCCGGCAACTTTCGTACTTGGACTCGTGCTGGGAATCCTGATGGTACGAACTCGAAATATATTTTTATGTATTCTGAGTCATGCCATCAACAACGGCCTTGTGTTGGTAGGTATGATCTTTGCTGATGAAATTCAAAAAACCTCCTTTGCACAGAGCAGCAAATCGAGCCAGCTAATTATCAGCGCATTGATTGCCTTATCAGCCTTGTTTCTAATCTTCGTATTGTCCCGGCAGCGACAACCGAAAAAGAATTAAACCGGAACGCTTGTCTGCTGCTTTTGAATAAGCACTATATTTGCCTCTCAAACATTCAGTAAAAATATTACCATGGAACGAATTGCCATCTTTCCGGGGTCGTTTGATCCATTTACAGTTGGACATGAAAGCATTGTAAAACGTGCAATTCCTTTATTCGATCAGATCATCATCATGATTGGATTCAACTCGAATAAGCGTTCGTTTTTCTCGATTGAAAAAAGGGAAAGATGGATCAATGAAGTTTTCAAAAATGAGCCCAAAGTGTCGGTGCAATGCTATGAAGGACTGACAGTTGATTTTTGTAAAAAGGTAAATGCCCAGTATATTCTTAGGGGACTTCGCACTTCGGCCGATTTCGAGTTTGAGCGGGCAATTGCGCAGGTAAATAAAAAAATGTACCCTCAGATTGAATCCATATTTCTGTTGACCATGCCCGAACATACTCCCATTAACTCTACAATTGTTCGCGACATCATTTTTCATGGAGGCGATGCAAGTATGTTTATACCCGCTGTCTTAAACAAGTCGGAGTTTAAGTTGGAAGAATAAATTCAGGATTTCTTCGTTTTCTATTTATTCTTTAATTTTTGACCAATATTGTGAATACTAAAATACTCCTGCCGGTTTTCATTCTTCTGTGCTTGTTTCTTTCCGAAAAAACATTCGCTGCTCAGGTAAAAATTACCGGAAAAGCTCCTGAATATGCCCAAAATTCAATTGATCTGAATACCTTTCATGATTTCATTTCCGAAGAAAAAATCAAATTAGGCACCATTCGGTTTAATGCGGAAGGCACTTTCAGCCTGAATGTTGAGCTGGAAGAAACCTGCCTTTGTTTTGCTGATTTTGATGGCTATCACGGAATGATTTATCTGGAACCTGGAAAATCCTATCAGATCGTATTTCCGCCTAAACGTACTTTGACTGTATCTCAAAAACGGAATCCATTTGTCAAACCCGAACCAATATGGTTTGGAATATTAAACCCGGCAAAAGATGAGCTGAATTACCAGATTCAGCAATTTGAACAGGCATATACGATCCTTGAAAATCAATATTTCGACCAGATATTTGTGAAACAGGCCAAATCACTGGTCGACACAATCAAATTAAAACTCGACAACAAATTCCCAAAAACAAAATCAGTATTTTTTGAGTCACACAAACTATTTCGGAAAGCTGATCTGGAATTTGCACTGCATCAGGGAAAACCAGCGAGTTTTATGGAAACATATTTCAGTTCCGTTAAACCTATTTACAATCTGGCGGCCTATTCAACCCTATTCAATCAGGTTTTCCTGAACTATTTCAGCATGTTGACAAACACCTTGCACAGTGCGAAAATCACAAGCCTTGTCAACTCATCCTCCTTACAGCAGCTTGATGAGTATTTTCAAAAGCAGTTGCATTTCAACAAAGAACTTTCTCATTTAGTGCTACTTAAATCGATGAACGATGCCTATTACAACAAACAATTCACCAAAGCATCGATCCTTCTAATACTCGATCAGGTTAAAAAAGCTGACTGGAGTCCTTATGAGCAGAAAACCGCTCAACTGATACACACCAAACTAAATTATCTGGTTAGCGGAACCGATCCTACACCACTGATTTTAAAAGATTTATCCGGAAATAAAGTTATTTTTTCTGACTTTCGGAACAGCTATATTTACCTGCACTTTACTGATCCGAAAAATATAACCTGCAAGCAACATCTTGACGAGTTGAAAACGATAGCTGCACACTATAACAAGGAAAAACTGGTCATCATTAATGTAATTCCCGACCGTTCTTCATTTAAAAACGATCGTGGCTGGGCCGGTATTTTTACCACAACCGAAAGCAATCTGGAAGAAACTTACAAAGTAAAGACTTTCCCAAATTCGTTTCTGATAGGCAAAGATGGTAAGCTTTTGCTGTCACCGGCGCCAAATCCGATTGATGGACTCGACCGCCAATTGGGGCAACTTTTCAAAAGTGACTATTTAAAAGAAATGCAAAAAACAAGAAATCAGTAAATCAACTAATGGATAAGGTTTTATCCAAAAAATCAAGTAGGCTCGGATAGGTATTTGCTCTCATTTCATCCAGTTCCGAAACAGCGAACCACCGAACTTCTTCAATGTCTTCCTCCACTTGCGGAACAGGGATTTCATTTTCGGAATAACTCATCAGAAACCATTTGGTTTCCTTCAGAACCAAATTCTTCGGAAAAGGTAAATAGGGCGAACGGTAGATATGAAACGTTGAATCCAATTGTCTGATGATCTGAAGTTTTGTCAAACCGCATTCCTCCTCCACTTCGCGAATGGCCGCATTTTCAGAGGTTTCATTCTTTTCGATTTTTCCTTTCGGCAAATCCCATCTTCCTAAACGTTTGATAAATAAAAACGAACCTTCTTCGTTCTGAACCAGCCCTCCAGCTGCCGGAATTTCGACAAAATGACTTCTGAATTGATTCCAAAGTTGGTCAGGCTCCTGATGCAAAATCAAAAATACCGAACCATTTCTGCCCAATTCAATTTCAGAAACAAGTTGATTTACAAAATTATAACTACCAGTATCAACAAGCCTGGGTATGTTATTATTTGATGATTTTTTAAGTTCAGAGCTTATTTGAATAATAGAGTCATTGAAAAAAACTTTGTACATTTGCCAGCATTATTAGTAAAAAATAAAAATATCATGATCGAACAAATTCAAATCGAAGTTACGAAGAAACTGCTTCACATCAATACAATAAAAGTTCAGCCCAACAACCCATTTACCTGGGCTTCGGGTTGGAAAGCTCCAATTTATTGCGACAACCGCAAAATTTTGTCATATCCTGAAGAACGAACTTTTATCTGCAAGCAGTTTTGCAAAATAATCCGTGAAAAATATCCGCAGGCTGAAGTAATCGCCGGAGTAGCCACCGGAGCTATTGCTCATGGCATGTTGGTTGCTCAGGAACTAGGCCTTCCTTTTATCTATGTTCGTTCAAAACCGAAAGATCATGGACTTGAAAACCTGATTGAAGGAGATATGAAAGCCGGTCAGAAAGTGGTTATTATTGAAGATCTGGTTTCAACCGGACTTAGCAGTCTGAAAGCCGCCGATGCAATAACTAATTTTGGTGGCGACGTTCTGGGAATGGTGGCAATCTTCACTTACAATTTCCCTCTGGCACGCAAAAATTTTGCTGACGCAGGCCTTGAACTGACTGCTCTGAGCCGCTATCAGGTGTTGATTGACCTGGCGCTTGAATCAGGAGACGTTAAACCTGAAGAAGTCGAAAAGCTAAACAAATGGCGCGAACAGCCTGAAAGCTGGGGTAAATAGTTCATTCATAATCAAAAAAAAATAAGTTCCCCTTTTCTGTGCGGAAAAGGGGATTTTTTATTTAAAAAACAAAGAATATGTCTTCCACTAAATATGTTAGCGACGTAAAAATAGTTGAAAATAATCAGGAAATCATTTTCAACTTCCTGTCGGACTTCGGGAACCTGTCGAAATACGTCAACGAAGGTCTTTTGACAAAAATGACAGAGCAGGTACCTCAGATAAAGATATCCGATTTTGAATCGGATGCTGATTCGTGCCGTTTCCAGATTGCCGGAATGGGCCAGGCCGAAATCCGTATCACGGAACGGGAACCTTACAAAACCATCAAAATAATCAGCACCGGAAGTTTGCCTGTCGGAATCGTGTTTTGGATTCAACTGCTTCCTGTTGGAGCCTACCAGACAAAACTTCGGTTAACCCTTGATGCCGAAATGAGCATGTTGATTAAAATGATGGTCAATAAAAAACTGGAAGAAGGAGTCAATCGATTCGCTGATATGTTGGCCGGCCTGCCTTACAGATAAAACTTCAAGGAAAAAGAAAAAGGGGAAAAGATGATCTGAAATTTGTTGTCGCTTGCTGCGAATCATTAATGGTCATTAGCTTCGCGTCATTAGTTATCACTAAATTGCAAATCCAGCTTTAACTGGGAAATCAATGACAATTAAATGACTATGAATGACAATCAATGAACTGCAGGCTTGGAATCATTTCTTTGTTTGGAGGAATTCAACCTCTTTGAAATGAAATTCCAGGATTCTTCCATCCGTTTTGCGAATTTGCAACTGACCTATCTCGTTTACGCCAACGATTTCACCTTCAAAAATTTCGTCTTCCGACTTAAACGAATGTTTTTCGTTGAGCCAATATAGCACCGCGATAAATTCCTGATCGATTTTTCCAACTTCATTCTGACGTAACCGATTATAATAGGCGTTAATTTCGGATAAAACTTCACACAAGATCTTTTCGCAATCGAAGTGCTGATTTGTCAGTAAACGCAAAGACACCGGATTCGGCGCATTGCTGATGAAAATCGTTTGATTCACATTCAGGCCAATGCCAACCACCGAGCTTTTCAGTAATTGACCCATGATCGAATTTTCAATCAGTATCCCGCCCAGTTTTTGATCACCTGCATAAATATCGTTGGGCCATTTAATCCTAAGCTTGTCAACATACTTACTAATAGCTTTATAGACACCAAGGGTAACTACCTTCGAAAGCATAAACTGACGACGGATTTCAAGAAATTCGGGATAAAAAACAATCGAAAAAGTAAGGTTTTTGCCTGTTTCACTTTCCCAGGTGTTTTTCAACTGTCCTCGTCCGGCAGTTTGTTCGTATGTCAAAAAGACAGTACCTTCGGGCAAGTCATTTTCCCTGATTTGTTGGTTGGCATAGTTGTTGGTAGAGTCCGTCATCTGTATACGGACAATTGAATTTCCGATGATTTGATCCATTGATCTGCATTAAATTTACATTTCCATATTTCGATAAAAATTCATCGTACAAGTTTAATCACTTAGAATAAGTTAAAAAATTTATCTTTGTAGTTCTAATAAAAATTTATGAACAAAAGCGTTAAAGAAACTGAAACTGAACAATTGATTGATGCCATTGTTGAAGGAATTCAAAGGAAAAAAGGTGTAGACATCGTAAAAATTGACCTCACAAAAATAAATCATAGCGAATGTAAATATTTTATTATTTGTCATGGTAATTCGAATACCCAGGTTGATGCAATCGCTCATTCGGTTGAAGATACCGCGGTAGAACTACTGAACGAAAAAGTCTGGCATACCGATGGTTATCGGAATTCGATGTGGATTTTACTTGATTATGCCGATATTATGGTACACGTTTTTCAAAAAGATGCCCGTCATTTCTACGATCTTGAAAACCTTTGGGCTGATGCAAACATTGAATTAATAAAAGAAGAAAACTAGCAATATAATGGGAAACAATAACGATAAAGAAACACCTGATTTCGGGAATCTGAAGCCGGCAAATAAAGGTCCAAAAATAAATCCATATTGGATTTACGGAGTTGTAATCATTGCCTTTCTTGCCGTTCAGTGGTTCACCATGGGTGGTGGCCCAGTTGAAACCAACTGGAAAGAGGTAAAAACAACCATGCTGGCTAACAACGACATTAAAAAAATAATCGTTGTCAATGAAAAAGAAGCCCAAATATATCTAAAAGAAAGCAGCTACGATAAATATGCTGCCAAACTCAACAATGGGTTTACTGCCCCTGCGAAAGCCGGTCCTCACTTCGTCTTCACAATAGGTTCAGTCGATTCATTTGAAAAAAATTTACAGGAAACGCAGGCCAATACAACTGAGGATAATAAAATAGTAATTGAATATAAAACGGTTCATAACTACCTCGGCGATTTACTTTCATGGATCCTACCTTTTGGGGTTTTGATTTTATTGTATTGGTGGGTTTTTAAACGGATGAGCAAAGGCGCTGGCGGTGGTGGCGCCGGTAATATTTTCAATGTTGGTAAATCGCAGGCAAGAGTCTTCGATAAAGATTCGAGAGTTTCAAACACATTTAAAGATGTGGCCGGTCTTGCTGAAGCCAAACAGGAGGTGGAAGAAATAGTCGACTTCCTGAAAAGTCCAACTAAATTCACCAAACTGGGAGGAAAAATTCCGAAAGGAGCGCTTTTAGTTGGCCCTCCTGGAACAGGGAAAACCTTGCTGGCCAAAGCTGTTGCAGGCGAAGCCAATGTACCTTTCTTCTCCATGTCGGGTTCCGATTTTGTCGAAATGTTTGTCGGCGTCGGAGCTTCACGTGTTCGCGATTTGTTTAAACAAGCTAAAGAAAAAGCGCCCTGTATCGTTTTTATCGACGAGATTGACGCCATCGGTCGCGCCCGCGGTAAAAATCCAAACTTCGGATCGAACGACGAACGCGAAAATACACTGAATCAGCTTCTGACCGAAATGGATGGTTTCGATACCAATTCAGGAGTAATAATTCTGGCAGCAACCAACCGCGCCGACATTCTCGACCGTGCTTTAATGCGCGCCGGACGTTTCGACCGGCAAATTCATGTTGAATTGCCTGACCTGAACGAGCGTCAGGAAATATTCATGGTACATCTGAAACCCATAAAACTTTCTCCTGAAGTAGATCCCGCTTTCCTAGCCAAACAAACACCTGGATTCTCGGGAGCTGATATTGCCAATGTTTGCAACGAATCGGCACTGATTGCAGCACGGAAAAACAAAGAAGTTGTTGAAAAGCAAGATTTTCTGGACGCAGTCGACCGCATCGTCGGCGGATTGGAAAAGAAAAATAAAATTATTTCGGTGGACGAAAAACGGCGGATTGCTTATCATGAAGCCGGACATGCCACCATCAGCTGGTTACTTGAACATGCACATCCATTGGTCAAGGTAACAATCGTTCCACGCGGAAAAGCGCTGGGAGCTGCCTGGTATCTTCCCGAAGAACGTTCGATCACAACCAAAGATCAGCTCCTCGACGAAATGTGTTCGGCGCTTGGAGGCCGGGCTGCCGAGCAAATTTCATTCAACAGTATTTCCTCCGGCGCTCAAAACGATCTCGAAAAAGTTACCAAACAATCGTATGCCATGGTTAGCATATTCGGGATGAGCGAAAAAGTAGGTAACATAAGCTACTACGATTCTTCAGGCCAAAACGAATATTCGTTCAGCAAACCATACAGCGAGAAAACCGCTGAACTGATCGATTCAGAATCGAAACTTTTGATTGAAACTCAATACCTCCGAGCGTTGGAAATACTGACAAAAAACAAAGAAGGACATGAGAAACTATCCGAACTGCTTTTGGATAAAGAAGTCATTTTCAGCGAAGATCTCGAAAATGTCTTTGGAAAACGTCCCTGGGGAAAACCATTGATGGTTGCTGAAGCGAAAAAAGAACTCGCTGCCGGACTACTTGAAAATAATGAAAAAGAAACAGAATCAGAATCAGCATCATCCTAATGGACACAGCCAGAAATAATATTTTGGCCCGTTTAAAGGCTGCACAAGATAATAGAGGTGAAATTGGGGTAACATGTCCCGATTTCACCTCTCCTATTTATCATGCCATCAGTCAATCACTCGATCTGGAATTTAAAACCAATCTCGAAATGATCGGCGGCGAAGTGATATTATGTCAGACAAAAGCCGATGTTGCCAGCCAAATCGTGCGAATTTGTGAAGAAAAACATCAGAGCAAACTCTATTGTCCCGACTTGATTTTGCAGAACCTGCTGGATGGAAAAATTCAAATTGATTCGACGGAAAGCGATTTTTTAAACCTGAATATCGGGCTGACAGGCTGCGAGTTTCTGGTGGCCCATCTGGGTTCCGTATTGATTAGCTCGGCTCAAATTTCAGGCCGCCGCCTCAATGTTTTTCCCGAAACACATATCGTTGTGGCTCACCAATCGCAACTGACCGATTATTTGGACCGGGCACTTGAAAACATGCAGATTAAATACAAAAATGGATTACCTTCGTTAATCAGCAACATCACCGGTCCGAGCCGCACTGCCGACATCGAAAAAACGTTGGTTCTGGGCATGCACGGCCCCAAATCGCTGATTGTTATTATTTCTAAGGAACAAATTTAATATCTAAAGTTATGGAACAGGATTGGACTTGTGTGTTTCACACCGAGCATGATTTTCAGGCTGAAATTGCCCGCGAAATCCTTGAAAATGAAGAAATCGATTGCGTCATTTTGAATGAACACGACACCACATTTCCATCCATCGGCGATCTGGAAATATGGGTTCATCAAGATTTTAAGGCAAAAGCGACCGAACTTTTAAAAGATTTAATCCTTTGAAGAAATTTATTACCCGAACAATTACAGGCATCATTTTGGTTTTAGTAATGATGTCTGCTATTATTGCCAATCAGTATAGTTATGCACTTCTGTTTCTTCTGATTTTAATTGGTGGCCTCAAAGAGTTCACTAACCTTTTCAACGAATCGACAGTTAAGCCAAACCGATGGTTGAGCTATTCCGTTTCGCTGCTTCTTTTTGTTGCAGCATTTCTGATCGCCAAAAAAGATATTGAACCCAGGTATTTTCTTATTCTTTTGCCATTATTCCTGGTAATTATGGCTGCCGAACTCTACCGCAAAAAAGAAAAACCAGTCGAAAACATTGCAGTAACCATCTTCAGCATCCTATATCTGGCAGTTCCGTTAGCGCTGATTAATTTCCTGGTATTTTCAGAAATACTAAATAACAATTCATACACTCCGAATTTACTGATTGCCTTATTTGTTCTGATCTGGGTTTATGATTCGGGCGCCTATTTGTTTGGCGTTTCGATGGGGAAACACCGGCTATTTGAGCGGATTTCGCCCAAAAAATCGTGGGAAGGAGCAATTGGCGGAACCTTGGTGGCTATTCTCGCTTCGTATTTTATTTCCGGCTTTATTCCTGAAATCAAATTGGTGCATTGGATCGTCATCAGCATTTTAACAGTTGTCTCTTCAACCTTTGGCGATTTAACCGAATCGATGTTTAAACGTTATTTCGGGATCAAGGATAGTGGCAACATTCTGCCCGGGCACGGTGGTGTGCTCGACCGTTTTGATTCCTTGTTTTTTGCAGCCCCGGTCATTGTTACCTATCTGAAAGTGTTTGTTGAATAATCAGATCGTCTGGCTAAAAACACCGACAAAAGAGATTCGCATTACGGCTCGAATTCGGAGCTGTTTCAATCGTGAAACTACATTCAAATGCCTGTTTTTTTTATTCAACTGAACTTCAAACTTAAACTTCGCAGGTAATTGTTTTACCGCCAGATTATTCAAAATTACTTCACTTAAATTGAAAAATACGGTCAAAAAGCTCAATTATTTGCTACTTTTGAGCCCAAATTCAAGATTTAATGATGAAGTTTCATAAAGCAGGGTTACGAACAATCAATTACGCAACTGCAATTTTTGCAGTCCTCGTTATCATTTCATGGTTTTATATTACCGAAAATGCCCTCAAATATGGTATAGTGGCTGTGGCATTTCTGATATATTTCCTGATGGTTCAATTTTTCAGGTACCCGCAACGAACAATCACTCAAAACGAAAATGCAATTTTATCGCCAGCCGACGGAAAAATCTGTGATATAAGAGAAACTTTTGAAAGCGAATACCTGAAAACTAATTGTCTCCAGGTTTCGATATTTATGTCGCCCACCAATGTACATATTAACTGGATTCCCATTCCAGGATTGGTAACGTATATGAAACACAAGGACGGTGAGTTTTATGCTGCTTTTAAAGATAAATCGGCTGAAGAAAACGAACGGACCACCACCGCAGTAAAAATTAAGGACGGACGTGAAATCGTGATGCGCCAGATTGCCGGAGCCATGGCCCGCCGGATTATTAATTATGTGACAGTTGGCGATACAGTTGATCAAACCACCGAACTTGGTTTTATCAGGTTTGGTTCACGCGTCGACCTGTATTTACCCCTCGGCACCAACCTTCAGGTAAAGCTAAACGACAAAGTAAAAGGATCGCAAACCATAATTGGTAAAATCTAACCATGAGCCGAATCAGTAATATTTTCTTCTGGGTACCGAATACAATCACCACCATGAATCTGGTGAGTGGCAGTCTTTCGGTGTTTTTCGCCATCGACGGTCAGCTGGGCTGGGCAGCCATTTTCATCTTCGCAGCAGCCATTTTCGATTTCTGCGACGGTTTTTCGGCCCGCTTGCTGAAAGCTTATTCGTCCATCGGCAAGGAACTCGATTCGTTGGCCGATTTGGTTTCATTCGGGTTGGCTCCTGCCGCGATTGTGTTTACAATGCTCCAATTAACCATCTTTGGTAAATATCAGCCCATTCAGGAAATAGAAGCCAACTGGAGCCAGTGGATTGCTCTTTTTACCAGTTTGGTTATTACCGTTGCCGGAGCTTTCCGACTCGCCAAATTCAACACCGACGACCGCCAGAGCGAGCAATTTCTGGGAATGCCCATACCGGCCAATGCCCTGTTCTTCGCATCGCTTGGACTCATTCTTGAACTTGGCACCAAGCAAAACATTGTTCACATCATCCTGAACAAATACGTGCTTCTCTCGTGCGTATTTATCTGTTCGTTCCTGATGGTTTCCGAATTACCCATGTTCAACCTCAAATTCAAAAACCTGAACCTGAAAGAAAATGCACTTCGTTATTTCTTTTTGGGAACAACCCTGCTCCTGCTGATTTTCCTTCAGCTATACGCCTTACCGCTCATCATCATCTGGTACGTTTTGCTCTCAGTAATCACTTACCTGGCAGGTTCTAACTAAAAGTTCGAAAAATATTTGATAAAGAAGTGCATCCGGAAAGAGGCGCTTTTTTCGTTTCTACTCATTAGATAAAATCAAATAACATCAACATTTTTTATTTTAAAATTGGGTTTTCATAGTTCGCATATTTACTATCTTTGTGACTCAAACCCATGAAAAGTCATGCGAAAAAAGGTTAAAGAGATGATTGATATTCTTGAAGCTGACGGATGGTTTCTTTGCCGTCAAAAAGGAAGTCATAAGCAATACAGGCATTTAACTAAAACGGGTATCGTGACAGTTCCCGACCATGGCAAAAATGAAGAATTGGAACATTTTCTGGTAAGTTCAATTTTAAAACAAGCAGGGCTGAAATAATACCTGAGAAAAACGTTCTGTTATGGAAAAAGTAATTGTAGATATTTATTACACCGGGAACAATTATTGCGCTCATGCCCCTATTCTGTTGGGTTGTGTAAGTACAGCCTCCACGCTTTCAGAAATGAAAAAGAATATAAAAGAAGCTATTGAATTTCACGTTGAAAGCAGCCTGAAGGATGGCGATACTATTCCTGAAGTGTTTAAAAGAAAGTATGAGCTGGAATTTAAACTATCGATTGAGGCACTGTTAAACGCTTATAGCGACATATTTACCAAGGCAGCATTATCAAGGATTACCGGAATTAACCAACGCCAATTATGGCATTATGCCTCTGGTATGCGTAAACCCCGCCCTGCCCAGCGTAAACGGATTGAAGATGGGTTACACCGGCTGGGAACTGAACTATTGACCATTGGAGTGTAAAGTAATAGGTTATTTACCTGTATTGTTTTTTTTATATTCATCATCATCTGGTACGTTTTGCTCTCAGTAATCACCTACCTGGCAGGTTCCAATTAAGGGGATTGAAAGATTGTCGCAACCGTTGAAAATCGTCTCACATTAGGGTGAAAAGGGGGTTCAACAACGATTGGAAGTATCTTGCAAAGGGTGGAAAGGGGTCTCAACAACAATCGCAACCATTTTACATCGGGCGAGAAGGGGTTTCAACAACAATCACAACCATTTTACTTCGGGTGAAAAGCGGTCTCGACAACGATTGAACCCATTTTGCATCGGGTGAAAAGCGGTATCAACAACGATTGAACCCATCTTACAAAGGGTGAAGGGCGGTGATGCCCGTGTAAGCCGCCTAACCGCGTTAAAAGAAATAGGAAATGGTCCCCGCCTGCATCGGGATGGATTAGTCATTCGGAAAATTTTCCCAATGACTTTTTCCTTTTTCCTGTTAGTTAATTGCGATTAAAAGCTAAAAACCACATAATTCGTCATAGAACAACATAACTTATAACCTCTCCGGCCTTTGCTAATCACCGATTATATTCATAGTTTTATGAACAAATAGGAATTGTATCCGTTTATTATTTCACAATAAATTCTAAAAATGCCACAAGATTATATACCTGTATTAATTCAATCGCTGGTTGTTCTCGGATTTGTAATAACCGTCATGATTTTAACTCATTGGATGGGACCAAAACGTTTTTCACGTGCAAAGCTTGAAAATTTTGAGTGTGGAATCGAAGGAATGGGAAACGCCCGAAGTCCTTTTTCGGTTAAATATTTCCTGATTGCCATCCTCTTTGTGCTCTTTGATGTTGAGGTCATCTTTATGTACCCCTGGGCCGTGAACTTCAAAAATTTAGGAAAAGAAGGTTTTATCGATATGTTATTATTTATCCTTCTGGTCCTTACCGGTTTTATTTACATTCTGCTAAAAGGCGCTTTTAAATGGGATAAGAAATAAAGATCTGAATCATGTCTGAAAAACAAACCATACCCATCACAATTGCCGAAATACCTGAAGGTTTCTCCGGAAAAGGTTTTTTTGCCACCTCCATGGACAAAGCTGTTGGCCTGGCGCGTAAAAATTCGTTATGGCCACTCCCGTTTGCGACTTCGTGCTGCGGCATTGAATTTATGGCTACCATGGCTTCTCATTACGATCTGGGCCGTTTTGGCTCCGAACGGCTAAGCTTTTCGCCCCGGCAGAGCGACCTCCTGATGGTTATGGGAACCATTGCAAAGAAAATGGGACCGGTATTGCGCGAGGTTTATATCCAAATGGCCGAGCCCAAATGGGTCATTGCTGTTGGCGCCTGCGCTTCGAGTGGTGGCGTTTTCGATACGTACAGCGTTTTACAGGGAATCGACCGCATCATTCCGGTTGATGTTTATGTGCCGGGGTGCCCGCCCCGTCCGGAACAAATCATCGACGGGATCCTGAAAATTCAGGAACTGGTCGGCAACGAATCGCTCCGGAGAAGGAACTCGAAAGAATATGATGATTTAATGCTAAAATATAAGATGGAATAGTTTCCTAACTATTAAAAACAAATTTGTGTATCCGATCAACCCCGATAGAAACCAGTTCGTAATTGAAAAACTTTCCAGCCGATTCGGTCAGGCAATCGAATTGCACGAAGTTCTGGCCGATATGTTGTGCCTGACGGTTCAGAAAGATTATGTCCATGATGTTTTGCTTTTCCTGCGCGACGATGCGGAACTTCAATTCAACTTCTTAACGACCCTCTGTGGAATGCATTGCCCCGACAAAGAGCAACTGGGTGTTGTGTATCATCTTCATAGTTTCGTGAATAACCACCGGATACGAATCAAAACTGCAATGCCGATTTCTCATCCCGAAATACAAACCATAACATCCATCTGGCCCGCAGCCAACTGGATGGAACGCGAAGCTTACGATTTCTACGGAATAACCTTCGGAGGACACCCGAACATGAAACGTATTCTGAATGTCGATGAAATGACCGACTTTCCGATGAGGAAAGAGTTTCCGCTTGAAGATCAGACACGCGAAGATAAAGATGACAGCATGTTTGGACGATGAAAATGAGTTATGAATTATGAGTTATAAGTTATACGATCTAAATGATGAGTTTTTTTAACTTTTGACTTGAAACTTTTGACTTGAAACTTTTGACTTTGAACTTTTGAACTTTTGACTTTTGACTTTTGACTTTTGACTTTTGACTTGAAATATGGCAGATTTATATAACACTGGTTATTGGGCAAAGGATATTGTAAAGGCTGAAGAGCCGAAAGAATACAACACCCTGAATGTTGGGCCTACACATCCTGCCACTCACGGCGTGTTTCAGAATGTAATGCTGATGGATGGTGAGTTTATTGTCAGTACCGAACAAACCATTGGTTACATTCACCGCGCTTTCGAGAAAATTGCCGAACGCCGGCCTTTTTACCAGATCACGCCACTAACCGACCGTCTGAATTACTGTTCGGCCCCGCTGAATAACATGGGCTGGCATACGACTGTCGAAAAGTTACTCGGCATCGAAACGCCAAAACGAGTTGATTACCTCCGCATCATTGTGATGGAACTGGCACGTATTGCCGATCACCTGGTATGCAACAGCGTGATTGGTGTCGACAGCGGCGCACTTACCGGCTTCACGTATCTTTTTCAGGATCGGGAATTCATATACGAAATCTACGAAGAAATCTGTGGATCGAGGTTGACTACCAACATGGGGCGCATCGGCGGTTTCGAGCGTAATTTCAGCGCTAAAGCATGGGAAAAAATCCGTTATTTCCTGAAATCGTATCCGATCAAATTGAAAGAATTCGAGCGGTTGCTTGCCCGAAACCGCATTTTCATGGACCGTACCATCAACGTTGGCTCATTTTCAGCCGAACGGGCATTGGCATATAGCTTCACCGGCCCAAACCTGCGTGCCTGCGGTGTTGATTACGATGTGCGGGTCATGAATCCGTATTGTTCCTATCAGGATTTCGATTTTATAGTTCCGGTTGGTCAAAGCGGCGATACTTACGACCGTTTTATGGTTCGGCAGGAAGAAATGTGGCAAAGTCTGAGTATCATCCGGCAGGCTGTTGACAAACTCGATCGGATGGACGATAAGGAAACTTATTTTGCCAGCGATCCGCGGTATGTACTTCCTCCCAAAGAGAAAGTTTACAACAACATGGAAGCGCTCA
>Ga0302288_1001470_pt1 | contig 15287 bp, 12 predicted proteins | sample III_Fen_N1_1_FD_194549 | JGI IMG/M metagenome (GOLD analysis project Ga0302288, IMG submission 194549) | Peat permafrost microbial communities from Stordalen Mire near Abisko, Sweden - III_Fen_N1_1 | ecosystem: Environmental > Terrestrial > Soil > Wetlands > Permafrost | place: Sweden: Abisko...
GGTGTTGTCAGAGTCCATTTCGGTGTTGTCAAAGTTCATTCCGGCGTTGTCAAAGTTCATTTCGGTATCGTCAAAGTCTATTTCGGTGTTGTCAAAGTTCATTTCGGTGTCGTCAAAGTCCATTTCGGTGTCGTCAAAGTTCATTTCGGTGTTGTCAAAGTTCATTTCGGTGTCGTCAAAGTTCATTTCGGAGTTGTCAGAGTCCATTCCGGTGCTGTCAAAGTCCATTCCGGAGTTGTCAGAGTCCATTCCGGTGCTGTCAGAGTTCATTCCAGAGTTGTCAGAGTCGATTCCGATGCTGTCAAATACAATTCAGACATATTCATCACCGATTCTTCATGTTCTTCACGTTAATGCTCTACTTCTCTATTTGTTATTAGTATTAGTTTTTATTTTATAATTACTTTCCACACCCTTTCTTTTATTTCTTCAGGAGTAGGATTGAGTTCGTCGGTAGTAAAAGTTCCGTTATCAATATCAATCCGTTCGAAAACCATGAGATACAGATCAAAGATGATTTCAAGGCTTAGTTGGCTTCGGGGTTCAAGCTTTGGCATTATTTCCTGCATGACCTGATATGTTTTTTTCCTGTATTCATTCGCTACTACATAGAGTTCACGAACCATTTCTCGAAATCCGGGTGTTATCTCATTGCCTTTAGCCATATCCAGTAGTTTATCCCGATCAAGCTGATACTTCTTCATCAGATCGTCAGGGAAATAGTTCAGGTTATGGGTATGGTCTTTCACAAAATCACGTATAATGTGCACCAGGTAACTGAAAATTGCACAGGGTGTAGCTACTTGTTTTACATCAAAAACAGGTGGAATATAATTTCCGTCTGTTTTAGTCAATCCACATAGATGTACAAAAATGGAAGCCGGTGCTACCGATGCACCTCCTGCATAATCAAGAAAAGCTTGCAGAGTAGGAAACCCATCATTATAAATATCGTACACCATCGACCGTGCAAATGCTTCGAGTGGCCACGATGGAATATGAAATCTTAGAACAGTTTCTATTAATTCTTTTTGTTCGTTGTTTTCCTGAGTCGAATTCATAACTGTGCTAATCCATGAATTCACATCATTTTCTAAATACACTTTTTCTTCAGGAATAATACTTTTATGGTCGGATTTATAATTATCAATTAAATCATCAATCGCGCGCATGAATTTATAACAAGTTTTGGCAGCTTCATATCTCTCAGTATCCCAGAAATGTGCTGCAATCAATATATTCGGATGATCGATTATTTTATTGAAATCGATAGAGTTAAAAATATCTGTGTAGAGGGATGGTTCCCGTTGGATTAGTGTTTTCATGATGATTGATTTGTGTGATCTTTCAAAATCCGTTCGCTGGTAAGTTTCGCTGAAAGAAGAACCAGTGGTATACCGTTCCCGGGATGTGTACTTCCACCAACAAAGTAAAGATTTTTATATTTCCGGTGACGGTTATGAGGACGAAAATAACCCATTTGAAAAATAGTATGACTCAGACTACCGAAAACCGATCCATTGGTCACATTGCAATAACTTTCCCATGTTTTAGGAAGGTAACAGGTTTCAAATTTAATATGATTCTCTATGTCTGTCATTCCTGCCTCTTTTAACCTGGCAATCACACCATCACGTGCAGTTTGTTTCAACTTTTGCCAATCCTGCTCTTTCTTTACATCGATATGACCCACCGGAACTATCACAGACAAGGTATCCTGATTTTCGGGAGCTGCCGATTCATCGGTTCGAACAGGTGCATGAATGTAAAAACTGGGATGAGAGGATAATGATTTTTCATCGAAAATTTTATCCATACCTTCTTTGTAGGGCTCATTCAAAAAGATACTGTGATGATCGAGTTGTGAATATATTTTATCTATACCCCAATGGAATACAATAGCAGAACAGGAATACTCTTTCTTTTTCAACTTGCCAGACATGCTGTTTTCAGGCAATAACTGGCTGTAAACATAGGGTAAATCGACATTGGCAATGATCAGGTCAGACAGTATTATTGTACCATCTTCGAACTGAATTCCCTCAGTTCTTCTTTTGTTGACAATGATTTTTGATACAGGTTTCTTATAATAAAACTTCACTCCAAGTTCAACTGCAGTAGACATAAGCTTTTCCACAACCCTGTGCATTCCGCCTTTTGGAAATAAAGCTCCTTCGACAATCTCTGCACCTGGTAGCATCGAGAAAAAGGCAGGCTGTTTGTATGGATTCTGACCGACATATATGTTCTGGAATGTAAATGCCATTTGGAGTCGTCGATCATTGAAAAAACGTTTTATATAATTAGTATGTCTGATCCATGTTTTCAATTTGATAAGTAGCAGGATACTATTCAGATTTATAAACTGAAACATATAATAAAAGTTCTTCCCGAGTAACCCGTTTATTGAAAGACCGAAAAAAGAATACCCTTCTTTTATATACCGTTCGTAGTTTTGAAAACTTCCCGGTTCAATATTCTCTAATTGTATTTTCATTTTTTTAGCATCTCTGGTAAATGAAAATTCACTCCCATCACCAAAAAATAATTTGTAGACAGGTTCGAGTGAAGTTGTTTCCAGTTCCTTATCCATATTAAGTCCCAAACTCTCAAATACTTTCCTGTAAATTGAAGGCATAAGTAGTATCGTTGCTCCCATGTCAAATCGATGCCCATCTTGAATAAATTGACCACAACGACCACCTGCATTTGCATTTTTTTCATACACTTCTACCTCAAAACCTTTTTGAGACAGAAAAACGGCAGTTGCAATTCCACCAACACCTGATCCTATTATTATTGCTTTCTTTTTAGTATCTTTCATTGATAAAAGTTGATAGATTTGTTGCAAAGATACTAAAAAGCAGGAATGTGAATACTAGTAAAGAGTAAATAAAAAAACTTCAGAAAAATGTTTTTTTGCAGTTTTAATACGATATATCTAATGTCTTATCATATAACTGAGAACTTCTTTTTAACCCAAATTCTATCACCCTTTGAGAGGGAGGTTTTGTAAAAATAGAATTTAAAAAGTCAAATAGGTTGAAATTGAAACTAAAAGTTGAAACAGGGATTAAGGTTTAGTCAGAGTTGTATTTTTTTCTAATCTGGTTGAGATATAAAAATAAGGTTTTATCCTTTAAATCCTTATTTTCAAGTATTAAACCTTAAGAGAAAACCTGTACCCTAACAATCCAAACCTTATTACCTTATTTATAAAAGGGAGATTAACTTTCAAATAGTAAGATTTCATTTCAACTTTATTCCTTTTTACACAGCCTCTTCCACAATCACGAGAGCTATCGGGAGAGGGTGATTGAGTTGAGGGTTGATAAAGTATTTGTTGAAATATAAGGACAATATTTAGTTCCTATTACTTAAAAGAATTTAAGCTTATCAATAAACAGAGGGATGCCAATAAAATATGTTGTTTTTTCATAATAGCATGATTAAATATTAAAGGTAAAAATAATACAATTATTTTTCAAATTCAACAATTAACGGATTATTTAGGAATTTTATTATCTTATTTAAATGATTCTACCTGTTTACCTGTGAAGATAGTACTAAATTGCTATGAAATAAAGTATTACTGTTCTAAATATTTCAGTATTTCAATAAACTTTATTGATTGATTTTTTACTTGAATTGATCCATTTACCCTTTCAGCCCGACCATTAGTTGAACCTGTTTCGTCATGAAATTTGATTACTTTTACTATCTTTTCTACCGTCTACCGACTACCTCCTTGCCTCTTCTTCACTCCTCATTCCTCATTCCTAAAAAAAAACGGTCAATCCTTTTCAGGATTAACCGTTTTTAATACTATGTATAAAACTTTATTCTTCAGTAGCTGCTTCCAACTCAATCATCAATGAGTCTTTGGGAATGCGAACACCTACAACAACATTTATCTTCTTAATTCGTGCTGTAAACGGCATCTCTATCCGGTTAATCATTTTCATTGCCTCAAGTGTAAGAAGGGGTTCTCCTTCCTGTACAATATCACCTTCTTTTACAAAGATACTCAGAATTGTTCCCGGTATGATCGATTGAATATCATACATACTTGGATCAACCCAGGGTTTCCGGTTCTGATATTTTTTCGTTAAAAGTGTCTTATATTTACGTGCTGTAACTGCAAAATCTACATATTCTGGTTTTTCTGTTTCCATATTTATTTATTTCATTATTTACTATTTTATTTACCAGTTACTATTTAATTTGAGAATGATGTTTTTTGACAAATTATAAATAGTAACTGATTAAATGGTAAATTAAAATGGTGGTATACCGTGTTTTTTTGCAGGACGATAATCGTCTTTATTCTTTGAAACTGCCAATGCATGTAATAATAATTCGCGTGTTTCAAAAGGTTCGATAACAGCATCAATATACCCTTTTGAAGCAGCAACATAAGGATTGGCAAATTTCTCAATATATTCCTGAACTTTCTGTTGACGCATTCCTTCTTCATCTTCAGCTTCCATAATTTCCTTGCGGAAGATAATGTTGGCAGCTCCTTCAGGTCCCATAACTGCAATTTCCGCACTTGGCCATGCAAACATGAAATCTGCTCCCAAATGGCGTGAGTTCATGGCAATATATCCACCGCCATATGCTTTGCGCAGAATGACAGTAATCTTTGGAACAGTTGCTTCAGAATAGGCATACAACATTTTGGCTCCGTGTCGGATCACACCTGCATGTTCCTGATCAACTCCGGGTAAATATCCGGGCATGTCTTCCAACGTTACAATAGGAATGTTGAATGCATCGCAATAACGTATAAAACGGGCTGCTTTATCCGAAGCATCACAATCGAGTACACCGGCAAGATACATTGGCTGGTTGGCAACGAATCCAATAGTTTCGCCATTTAAGCGCCCAAAACCAATAACGATATTGGCTGCCCAAAGCTCGTGAACTTCAAGAAATCTGGAGTCATCTGCCAGTGCCAGGATCACTTCACGGACATCATAAGGTTGTTTTGGATCGGAAGGAATAATGTTTTCAATATTTTTCCTTGACTTTGGTTCTTTAGGCTCAATGCTGAGTGCCTTATGTAAATTACTATGAGGTATTAAACTCACTAAATCCTTAATCTGTTGGAAACATTCCAATTCACTTAATGCGTAAAAATGAGCATTCCCTGTAATTTCGGCATGAACACGTGCACCGCCTAAATCTTCCTGGGATATCTTTTCACCCAATACTGTTTCAATTACATTTGGTCCTGTGATAAACATCTTGGAAATGTTTTCAACCACAAAAACAAAGTCGGTTAATGCTGGAGAATAAACAGCACCACCTGCACAAGGGCCTAATATGACTGAAATTTGGGGAATAACACCCGAAGCCATCGTATTACGGTAGAAAATTTCACCGTATCCTGCCAAAGCACCAATTCCTTCCTGAATACGGGCACCGCCTGAATCGTTTATTCCGATACATGGCATTTTCATTTTCAGGGCATGATCCATAATTTTAGTAATTTTACGGGCATGTTTCAGTCCAAGTGAACCACCCATTACCGTAAAATCCTGTGCATAAATACAAATCGGAGCACCATTCATTGTTCCTGTTCCGGTGATGACACCGTCTCCGGCTAATGCTTTGCTTGCCATACCAAAATTACTCTCTTCGTGTTCAACGAACAAATCATATTCGTGAAATGAATTGAGGTCTAACAAGGCTAGAATACGATCACGGGCAGTCATTTTGCCCATAGCTACTTGTTTCTCAATGGCTTTGTCACCACCGCCTTTTTCAACAATCGCCTTTTTTTGTCGTAATGCCAGAATGTTTTTCTTTAAAGTCATAAAAACTTTTTTTTAATTAAACTTAAAGTAAAGAGAGTCAATAAAGCCTCTCGAATGTCAATACAAAAGTAACACTTTTATCGATAAAGTGTGCAATTCCTAACATTTACTTATTCTTAATAAAACAAAACTATTTATTTTTCAGAGCTTTAAGAACATGGGTGCGGGTACTATTAAATCCGGCTGAATAGGCTCCGGCATCAATATTCTCGAGATATGCCTTCAGTTCTGGCTTAAAATCGGGCTCTGGAATGCAAATGCGGGAAAGGATTTTCATGGAAAGACACTGTATGGAAATAGGAGATTTGAGTGAAACCATCCTATCGAAACAGGAATTGATAAATTCAACAGGAATAGTAACTGGCACAGGTAAATTATTCAGGATAGATAAACAACCCCGTTGCAGACCACCATGTGAATTAGAAATTGTAAGCAAAGCCAACTCAATATATTGCTTTTCTGTAAACCATTCAGGATGTTTTTCACTTATTTTCTGGCATGCCCAAGCTGCACGCCAGGCTACTTTTTCATCCGTATCGAATATCATACGATACACTGTTTCAAAGTCCATGGGAGATGCAAAGACCTCAATGACCAGTTGATCAATAAAATGTAATGAAAGTGGGTGAAGGAGATACTGGCGGTAATCCATCGAAGTTTGAGTGTTTGAAGTTTGAAGAGTTTGAAAGGATTGAAGTTTGAAGAGTTCCGATAAACCGGAATATCACATACTACATTTGAAAGGTTCCGCGTTTCGTGTACTGTGTCTATTGTTTGAAAAGTTTTATAGTAAAGTCCCTCCTCAATAGCGATCTTAATTCGTGTAATTTGTATTAATTCGTATAATTCGTACCTAACGAAAAATAATATCCACAATTACATCATTTCCAACCTGTTTGTTCAGTGAATTTTTAATTTCTTCTCGTGACATAAACAAATCATGCCGAAGCACGGATGAACTCAGATTGACATACAGTACACGGTTTTTAATATAGATTTCGGAAGTATACTTCATGATACTGGCACCCAGAATCAATGGCCATGCATCAATCAATCGCTTTTCATTCAATGGCTTGTCAAGGTGTTGTTCTTTCAGAACCTGATGTATCACATCACTCAACAATTCAGTATTTTTTTTTCTCATGATATATACGAATTACACGAATTAAGATCGGATTGATATGATTTTTTTAATAGTAACCTTTGTCTGTTTAAAGGAATAAAAAAATGAAAAACATTTACAATTCATTCATTTATAATTGATCTGTAGACATTTAGTTTTATATGTATTCAACCAATCAACGAATTAATGGAACGAAGTGAAGTCTCGTTTAAGAATTTAACCCCAGAAACACGGAACACGGAACACGGAACACGGAACGCAGAACATTCCTACCTCAACTTGAGTACCTGACCCAATTTCACTCCTTTTGTAAAAGGGATCTTATTCATTTTGTAAATACTTTCAATTTTAATACCATAATCCTGTGAAATACTGTGCATCGATTCTCCTTCGACAACAGCATGTGTTTCACATTTTTTAGGTGCTTTTTTCTTTTTCATTTCGATAAAAACCCTATCACCCGGATTTAATATTACTGTTGAATTTACTTCATTATAACTTCGTATCCGTTCTTCTGTTATTCTGAATTCATCCGCTATTCCCGCATAAGTATCACCCGGCTGTGTTGTGACAAACTTTACACCATTTACTTTCACAACAACATGGCTTACAAAAGCATTAACAGTACCTATTGAATTCAGGGTTTCATTTTTTTTTATAATTTTCCTGTCTGTTTTTGAATCGGTACTCATAGAATTCGGATCGATATCAAAACGGTGCAAATCGTATACTTCAATAAGCGAAATCAATTTAAATGCATATGTAGGATCGGTAGCATAGCCCGCTTTCTTTAGTCCGTGAGCCCATCCTTCATAGTCACCTGGTTTTAAATCAAATAAGAAGGAGTAACGTGGTCTCTTTTTTAGGAATTGAGCATGATCTTCATATGAATCCAGAACCTGGTCGTATTTCCGGAAGCATTCATTTTTTGTATCATCATCACGATATATTTTAGCTCCTGTCCAGTCAGTACATTTTATTCCGAAATGATTGTTTGATTCTATGGCAAACGAACTCTGTCCGGCACCTGATTCTAAAATTCCCTGTGATAATATGATACTAGCAGGAATTCCATGTTCTTTTTGTTGTTTTTCAGCTATTTGATGGTATTGTTCAATATATGCCAGATAAGCTTTATTCCTTGTTTGAGAAAAAGCCATTATAATAATTATTAAGAATGTAACTGTAATGCTTGTATTAATACTAAATTTCATCTCTATAATTGTTGCATAAATTTGCTACAAATTTAAAACTATTTAATCAAAAAGACAATTTTGAAATGATAATTATCTATTTTTGTGCAAAATCACGTTTCGTGCTCTGTGTTTGAAAAGTTTGAAAGCTTGAGAATATCAGAAGTTGAAGTGTTTGATGATGTAAAAAAAATAAATTTCACCGGCTAATCGAAATTTGTGTAATTCGTATAATAATGGAAAGAAAAACAATAGAAACAAAAATTGAAATTTACAGCTTCGAAGAACTTGACAAATCAAAACAAGAGTTGATCATCAAAGCGAAAGAACAGGTATTCAAAGCCTATGCACCATATTCAGAATTTCAGGTTGGGGCAGCGATTGAACTTGTAAATGGAGAAATCTTTGCAGGATGTAATCAGGAAAATTCAGCATACCCATCAGGACTTTGTGCTGAAAGGGTAACTATGTTTTTTGCTAATGCTCAATTCCCTGAAGTGGCAGTTAAAACAATAGCAATAGCAGCCTATACAAATGGAAGTTTTCTGGAAGAACCGGTCACTCCTTGCGGATCATGTCGGCAGGTTTTACTTGAAACTGAAGTAAGGTTTGGAAAAGATATCACAATTCTGCTTTATGGTACAAAATATGTTTTCAAAATCAATAACGTGAAACAATTATTGCCGATTTGTTTCGAAAAAAGCAGTTTAAATGGTTAGTTTTTTAACCAGAAATTTCATTATTTAGCATTTGACTTGTTTTTTTCAATTATAATGAGTATCTTGCGAACGAAAAAATGAAAGAATAATTATATTTTTTTTCAATTTATATTTGTAATAAAATGAATTTAATGAAAAAAACAAAATTTAATATTGAATATCAACTACGTTCGGCATCGATTAATATCCTCTGGAATTCAATTAGCAAACCACTTGGCCTTGCTGAATGGTTTGCTGATGGAGTTACCGTTAACGATAATGAATTTACTTTTTCCTGGGATGGGAATGAGCAAATGGCCATCTTACTTCAAAAGAAAACAAATAGCAGTGTGCGTTTTCAATGGGAAGAAGACGTAAACACAGATTCGTATTTTGAGTTAAAAATTGCATCCATGGAGGTGACAGGAAACTTAGCATTAGTAATTACAGATTTTGCAGAGCCGAATGAAAAAGACGATTTAATTATGCTTTGGAATAAACAAATTGAAACGCTCCGTTTGAAAACAGGAATCTAATATTCATTTACAATTTAATGTCGTTTAGTTAAGGCTCTGGTAGAAGTTAGGTATTGTGAAACTAAACCCTGAAAAGATTATTCCCCGCTACACATAAGAGTCACAAAAACTGTAAGCTATTATAATGATTTACTTACATTGTATAGGTTCAAATTGTAGTTATTTCAATAGTTTTTACTTTAAATATATAAATAGATTGCTTGAATTTTATTGATTTCAATGTTCTAAATCTTCACCTTTTTTTCTTAAACAAATTAAAGATCCTTCCTTTTTGATATTGTAACATCCTCAAATCCTGTCCGATTTTGCATGATAGTTCATCCCTGTTACATAAATAGTCTCTTCGGTGACCGTCTAGTGACCGTCTAGTGACCGTCCTATGTTCCTCCGATCTTCATCTATATACTCTTGCTCTTTGCTTTGTAATTATTTTCTGTATTCTTCATGAAATACTTAATTGTGAAAAATGGCAAAATGGTAGATTTCATGAAAATAGATATTGTTTTTATTAGTTAAATTGCTCTAAACAATTAAGAACAGACATTCATTCCAATTAAATTGAAAGTCTCCGGTTGAAGATTTGTGACTTTGAACTTAGTATAGGAAAATATCAGTATTAATACCTCAACTGACTCACAAAGATATCTTACATTTAAAAGTCTTAACTAAACCAAATTGATTTAAATCCGGTTAAACTACAGTCATTAATAGTATTATCGATTTATTTAGTATACCTAAATATCGAATCAAATAGTGTTATGATAATCAAGTTCTGTCTGTTAGTAAGCAATAAATTCATCAAACCTTAAAAGAAACGGTTAGATACTACTCTGTTCATCTTGATTATTTAGAATTGTCGAACGGATTTTACGGCCGTACCAACTACCGACTACCGTTTACCTCATCCTCACTCTTTAAAGTAAATTCGCATCTTAAATACTTGATTATTGAACTTTTTGCTGTAATTTTGTTGCTTCAAAAAAAAATAAGCATGTTTCATTTCAAAAAAATTGATTCTTACATATTTAAACGTTTTCTTACGCTGTTTTTGATGACATTCCTCATCTGCATTTTCATTCTGTTGATGCAATTTCTGTGGAAACATGTCACTGAGTTGGTGGGAAAAGGAGTTGGTTGGTCTGTTTTGAGTGAGTTTTTTATTTATGCAACTTTTTCGCTTGTTCCAATGGCTTTGCCTTTAGCCATTTTACTGGCTTCATTGATGACCTTTGGTAATCTGGGCGAAAATTTCGAGCTTACCGCTATGAAAGCAGCTGGAATATCACTGATCAGAATCATGCGCCCCCTCATTATCTTTATCACCGTAGTCTGTGTCGGAGCTTTTTATTTCTCCAATTACGTTTTGCCTATATCCCAATCCAAATTATGGACTTTGATTTTCTCCCTCAGGATGAAATCACCCGAATTTGATATTCCTGTCGGTGAATTCTATTCAGGAATTGAAGGATATAATATATATATCAGAGGAAAACAAAAACACATGCTGAAAGATATGATGATCTATGATTTTTCAGGTGGATTTGAAAATGCTACTGTGATGACGGCCGATTCCGGACGGGTACAGTTCACGGCTGATAATAAATACCTTTTGCTTTCGCTTTATGATGGCGAAACTTTTGCAAATTTAAATAAACAACGAATCAACAACTCCGCCAACAGCGTTCCATATCGGCGGGAAACATTTAGAACGAAAGAAATCCTGCTGGACTTCAATACCGATTTTAACCGTTTAGACGATAATACGCTTAAGGATCAGCATGTAAGTAAAAACTTCAAACAGCTGACACAATCCATCGATTCGGTCAGTAAAATTGCCATTTCAAGAAGTTCCGGTCAGGGGAAAGATATGGTAAGCCAACATTTTCTGGGAAGAGAAGAATTCCATGGAAAGTATTTGAGTGACAGTCTTACTAAAAATAAAAAGCAACTCAATCCTGACTCATTATTCCTTTCACTAAATCAACAGTCAATGATACGTGCCAGCACATCTGCCGTGGAGCATGCAAAAACGATGAAAGATTTGGTTGTTTACAATAAAATGATGCTTGATGAACCTTCGAATTATGTCTTGCGACATGAAATAGAAAGACATCGGAAATTTACCCTCTCATTTGCCTGTCTGATCTTTTTATTTATCGGGGCTCCTCTGGGTGCTATCATTAGGAAAGGAGGACTGGGAACACCGGTAGTGATTTCGGTAATCATGTTTATTTTTTACTATATTATCGATAATGCCGGGTATAAAATGGCAAGGGAGGGTTTCTGGCATGCTTACCAGGGAATGTGGATCAGCTCCGCCGTATTATTACCAATTGGTATTTTCCTGACATATAAGGCAGTGGTGGATGCCGCCTTGTTTAATCCTGTACAATATATTAAAGCGTGGAATCTTATCATAGAAAAATTTGATTCCATAAAAAATAAAATTTTAAAAAATTGATTCAATATGAAATCAAATCTGAATACCATTGAAGAGGCTATTATAGACATTAGAGATGGAAAATTTATTATCGTAGTAGATGATGAAGATCGTGAAAACGAAGGTGATTTTATTTGTGCTGCTGAGAAAATTACAGCAGACATGGTAAATTTTATGATAACTCACGGACGTGGAGTCGTATGTGCCCCTCTTACCGAAGAACGATGTGATGAACTGGAACTTGATAATCAGGTTGATAAAAACACCTCCATCCATTCCACTCCATTTACTGTGAGTGTCGACAAACTGGAAGGTTGTACCTCAGGTGTTTCGGCATCCGACCGTGCTGCTACTTTTCAGGCACTTGCCGATCCGATCTCAAAACCCGATACTTTTGGCCGTCCGGGACATGTATTCCCCTTGCGTGCCCGTACAAAAGGTGTCTTGCGCCGTGCAGGACATACCGAAGCTGCTGTCGATTTAGCCCGCTTATCCGGATTATATCCCGCAGGTGCGTTAATTGAAATCATGAACGAAGACGGTACAATGGCACGATTACCCGAATTAATGGAGATTGCCGACACTTTCGACCTGAAAATCATTACCATTAAAGACCTTATATCCTATCGTCTTAAAACCGAATCGTTGGTTGAAATGGGCGAAAAAGTAAATATGCCAACTAAATACGGGTCATTTAAACTGATCCCTTTTCGTCAGATTTCAAATGGAATGGAACACGTAGCCTTAATAAAAGGGGAATGGGAAAAAGATGAACCTATATTGGTTCGAGTACATTCGTCATGCATTACAGGAGATATTTTTGGTTCCTTGCGATGCGAATGTGGCGATCAACTTCATAAAGCCATGCAATTTATCGAAAAAGAAGGAAAAGGCGTGGTTGTATATATGAATCAGGAAGGTCGCGGCATAGGATTGATGAATAAAATAAAAGCATACAAATTGCAGGAAGAAGGCATGGATACGGTTGATGCCAATTTACACCTGGGTTTTGATGCTGATGAACGTGATTATGGTGTAGGAGCACAGATTTTACGTGAAATAGGGGTTACTAAGATCCGCTTAATGACCAATAACCCTAAAAAACGTATCGGATTAGAAGCATATGGTTTGTCAATTGTCGAAAATGTAGCATTGGAAATCGTTCCGAACCAATACAACGCATTTTATATGCAAACAAAAAAGAACAGAATGGGACATGATTTGAAATACTTGAAAGAAGAGTAGAAAAGGGTGAGTCTGAAAGGTTTGAAGATTTCCGGTAGATTAGGATGTCACAAGCTTCATCAGATAAGTGACTCGGTGAGATAGAAAATTCTTTCCACCCGATCTTAATTCGTTTAATTCGTTTAATTCGTATTATATGAGAACAGCATTTATTACTGGCGCAACGTCAGGTTTTGGAAGAGCTATTGCCTTTCGTTTTGCAGCATTGGGATATAACCTTATCGTGACAGGTCGAAGGGAGAACCGGTTAAATGAATTAATCGAAGAATTGAATTCCAGCTATAAAATTGAAACACTTCCTCTTTGTTATGATGTCAGAGATTTTGATGCATGTAAAAAAGCCGTAGAATCTTTGCCTGAATATTTTCGGCATATTGATATTTTAATTAACAATGCAGGACTGGCTGCCGGAACTTCCCCTTTTCAGGATAGCGATCTGGCCGATTATGAAATTATGATTGATACTAATGTCAAAGGCCTGTTGTATATGACAAAATTGATAGTCCCGGGGATGATCGAACAACATTCTGGTCATATTGTCAATTTATCATCTATTGCCGGAATAGAAGTCTATCCTACAGGAAGTGTCTACTGCGCTTCGAAACATGCTGTGAATGCCATTACTAAGGGATTGCGCATTGATCTGATTAAACATGGAATTAAAGTAAGTTCGGTTTCTCCCGGAATGGCGGAAACAGAATTCTCTATTGTTAGAAATCATGGTGATACAGATAAAGCAAAAGCTGTATATGCAGGACTGGAACCTCTTGTAGCTGATGATATTGCTGATGCCGTTGAATATATTGTGACCCGGCCGGCTCATGTTAGTATCAACGACATACAAATTAATCCCGCTCAACAAGCAAATACTTATATTGCAAACAGGATATAATTAAAAGCTTTAAAATCAGTTTTTTAGTATTTTAAATGCCAAATTTACAAGTTATTTTTATGTCGAATAACAATAATTAAAATAAATAACCTATTTTTGTAATTGCTATTTTAATTAGCAAATTGAATAACATGAATTTTTTGCATATATAATACTGCAAGATTCACTAAAAAAACATTGAAAATGAACTCACTTGATTTAAGCAAGGATCCTGAAATCGTACCAAGCGAAACTATTGAAGCTGTCACCGAAGTTATCAATCAAACTGAAACTGCCGAAGTTATCCAACAAATTGAAATAGCAGAAGCTACTGAAGCTATCCATCAACTTGAAATTGTTGAAGCTGCCGAAGTTATCCAACAACCTGAAATAACTGAAGAACTTCATCAAACTAAAGAACCTGAAGCTCCAAAAGCTGAAGAAGAAAAGGCAATTGTTGAAGCTCCGGAAACTCCTTTGGAAACAGTCGTCGAAGTACAGTCACAACCAATAAAAGCTGCCAGAACTGACTATTCGTTCAATACGAAAGTCGAATTAACTGATACGCTCTCATTATTGATTGACAAAGAAGTGGATACAGTGAAAGATGAAGTGGAAATCATTAAACAATTGTTTTATAAAAAAACAAAACTTGAAATAGAAGATCAAAAGAAACTCTTTATTGAAGACGGAGGTAAAGAAGAAGAATTCATCGTAGCCAAAGATGAACTGGAAGAAACTTTTAAATCATTGCTCAATAAATTCAGGTTGAAAAAAGCAACCTATATGGCTCTGCTCGAAAAGGAAAAAGAATCAAACCTGCTTCAGAAACAAAATCTGTTGGAACAAATGAAAGTGCTGGTCGACAGCAGTGATGACGTTTCGACTCATATCAATGAATTTCGTGCTTTGCAACAGAAGTGGAAAACAATCGGACCAGTGCCACAAACTGCATCCACTGATTTATGGAAACAATTTAACCAGTTCCAGGAATCATTTTGGGATCTGATTAAGATTAACAACGAGCTCCGTGAATATGATTTCAAGAAAAATCTTGAATCAAAGATTTTCCTCTGTGAAGCAGCCGAAAAGCTGGCCGAAGATGAAGATATTCTTTCCGCTTTTCAACAACTGCAAAAACTGCACGAAGAATGGCATGAAATGGGACCTGTTGCCCGTGAAATACGCGAACAAATCTGGAACAGGTTCAAAGAAGCTTCCACTGCCATTAATAAAAAGCACCAAACCTATTACGATGTCATCCGCAAGCAGGAAGAAGAAAATTACGAATTGAAAATTGCATTGATCGAAAAAATTGAAGCTTTTGATTTCAGCACCTTCAACAGCTACCGCACATGG
>Ga0302288_1001474_pt1 | contig 15239 bp, 15 predicted proteins | sample III_Fen_N1_1_FD_194549 | JGI IMG/M metagenome (GOLD analysis project Ga0302288, IMG submission 194549) | Peat permafrost microbial communities from Stordalen Mire near Abisko, Sweden - III_Fen_N1_1 | ecosystem: Environmental > Terrestrial > Soil > Wetlands > Permafrost | place: Sweden: Abisko...
AATTTTTGAAAAGTCCATCAGGGAGCGGGTAAGCCTGTCTACTTTATAAACAACAACAATGTCGACCCCTCCGGCTTCAATGTCTTTAAACAATTCTTTAATCGCAGGGCGCTCAAGCGTCCCGCCAGAGAATCCTCCGTCGTTGTATTGCTTTTCTATCAATATCCATCCTTCGTGCTGTTGGGACTTGATGTAGGCCTCGCAGGCCTCTCTTTGTGCGTCAAGCGAGTTGAAGTCTTGCTCCAATCCATCTTCTGTTGATTTTCTTGTATAAACTGCGCATCTGATTGTTTTTCTAGCTTCTTCTCTCATGATGCCACTCCAAAAAATTTCTTACCGTTCCAGCGGGTGCCAGTTATTTCATTCGCTATCGCTGAAAGACTTTTGTAAACTTTGCCGTTATAATTAAAGCCGTTGCCTAATGCTGTTACTTCATATTTTTTACCTTTGAATTCTCTTATAAGCCTTGTCCCTTGTGTTGCTTTAAATTTTTGAAGCTTTTTAATATCGTTTGTACTAACAGATTTTGTTTTTGAATATTGTTCAACAAGTTTGTCAATTTGTTTTTTAAGAGACGGAGGCAAGCTGCCATATTTAATTTGCCAGGTTAATTCTTTTATCAGATATGACTTTGTTAAAGATGGAGGTGCTGGATAGTTATAAATTTCAGCCCATTTTTTTCTTAACTGCTCAGTGGTAAACTTTTTTAATTCTAAATCCGTCATAATGACTCCTGTCAGTGCTTTAACACTAACAGTAATCACTCTAAGCTTGATAAAAGTCAAGTCGTTGTTAAATCATAATTCCAGTTATAGCCTTAATTCCACAAGGTTTGTAATTTGATAAAGCTTGACTGAGGGCATCACATTGATCATCGTGTTTTCCATTTGGAAAACGCAAAAGTTCCTGCTCAAAGTCATACCACCAATCTGGATTATCACCTGGAAACATACAACTGCCATTCTCTATTAAATGAGTAATATTGCGAAGCCTTGTTTGCTTATCGTGTTCAGGTTGTATTTCTTTCAAGTATACTCCTTCCTTTTCCAAGCACTGAATAGCCTGAATTCCGGAGGCCTTGCCTTCCATCATAATATCCACAGAACGTTCATATTTATTTTTGGCAGATAAATGTAGTTCTTTAATTTTCTTAAGCAAATCTGGGAATTCAAGTTTACCCCTATAACAATCGAGTAAATAAAATTCACTTTCATCTGTAACAAAAAATGTCAAACAAACAGAATAATCACTGGATTCTTTAATTGTACTTGCGCTGTCCCAGGATTGAATTATTTGCCCGCCACGGATTTTGTTTTCTTTAATATTTTCAATTAATTCACCTCTATTATAAAAGTTAAACCATTTTTTCTTGACGAAACCACCATCTAAAGGTGCTGGATTTTGTTGGTATTGCCCAGCAAAAGCATACTCGCCCATGTGTCTTTTGGTCAATATAAGCTCTTCTAAGCTTTCGCGCTCGGGGTGAAGTGGAGCTCCTTTCCACCTTATTTTTGTCTTTTTATCCATTTTCCAGAGTTCATTTTTTTCAGCTATAACAGGTAAGCTAATGTGTTTAAAAGAATTGTCAATTCCTAGTAAATACCCAGTAAAATCTTCATCGTGTAATCTTTGCATAATAACTACAATCTTAATGCAATAGTTGAATATATAGATAAAACAGATGGTCATAATAAGTCCAGCTGTATTGCGTCGATTCAAACAAATAAAGATGAATTTATGAGTTTAAATTTAAAAAATGTTGATGTAAAAGCTTGCTTTAAAAAGTTAAAGGGAATAATCGCACCAATTGATAAAGGAATGATTGCTATCAAGCCTATAATGCAGTTGAATAAGGACGATAAAAGATTTATTGATGCCTATGGTGTTATGGACAGTGTTAATGAAGGAACGAACCTTGCATCTATGGATTGGCAAGATTTTGAGAATTTAATAAGAGAAATTTTCGAAAAAGAATTCAGCAAAAATGGTGGGGAAGTTAAAGTTACTCAATCTAGCAGAGACGGCGGAGTTGATTCAATCGCGTTTGATCCGGATCCAATACTTGGTGGGAAAGTGATTATACAAGCAAAACGCTATACTAATATCGTTGGGGTAAGCGCAGTAAGAGATTTGTACGGCACACTGATTAATGAAGGTGCAAACAAAGGGATTTTGATAACAACATCTGACTACGGCCCAGATGCCTTCAATTTCGTAAAAGACAAACCAATTACTTTGTTAAATGGAAATAATTTATTACACCTTATGAATAAGTACGGCCACGAGGCTTATATCGATTTAAAAGAAGCAAAAGAAAAAATACAAACCTCATATTCTTAATTTAAAACACTTGACAACTTAATAGTTGAATGGTAAATTGTAACAAAAAGGATGAAAAATATGAAAAATTTCGAGCGTTTTAAACTTCATGCCGACACTGACCAATTTGTTCAAGCATCTATCTATGGAATGTATTCTGTTTATTCGATGATTGAAAAAAACATTGGAACTTATTTAAAGCAATATAATTTAAGTTCATCAAAATTTAATATAATGATGGTTATTAAACATGAAGGTGGTGAAAAAGGAATAAGTCAAATTGATATTGGTAAAAAACTCATAGTCACTGCATCTAATATGACCAAACAAATTGATAAATTGATAAATGAAGATCTAGTAGAAAGGTTTTCACAGGAAGGCGATCGAAGAATTAATTTGATTAAGGTTACAAAAAAGGGCTCAGATTTGCTTGATATAATTTGGCCAGGATATATTGAAAAAATCAGCAACATTGCCAATAAATTAGATATTAAAGAAAAAAGTTCATTAACTCAAATTTTAATAAAATGGTTTAACAAATTATAGTATTATCAAATACATCAAAAAAGGTCTAGATGCTAATATCTAGACCTTTTTTGATGTTCTAAAATAAAACCTGAACAAATACTTGACAATTTAATAGTTGAATGGTAAACTATATTCCAATAAGGTTAACCATTCAACTATTTATTACTTGATGAATTAAGAAGAAAGGAATTAAAAATGAATAATAATTTTAATTTTATTCTAGAAGCACAGTATACTTATCAACTGACAGAAAGAGAACTTGAAACTCTAAAATTCATAGTTATGGGGAAAAGCAATGTTGAAATTGCACATGAAATGTTTATAAGTGTCCATACAGCAAAAGCCCATGTTTGTTCAATATTAAGAAAATTGGCCGTAAATGATAGAGTTCAAGCAGCCGTCAAAGCGGTTAGAGAAAGTTTAATATAGAAAAAAGCCTCCGATTAAGTTTTTAATCGGAGGCTTTAAAGCAGTAATATTCAATTTTAATTTAAATTTAGCTGTGCTAATTGATTTCGTAGTTCTTGAATTTGCTCGGTATAAAATTCAAGCCAGGTTTGCCCTGCGGTTTCATCTTTTACAGATGGTTCACGCATAGCCCTAATACATTTTTTATCAAGTTCTTCAATTTGTTTCTGTAAAAAATATATCTTAGCATTTTTTTGATGAATCACAAATGCTTCTGTCGGCTTATCTACAAAGGAACCATTTTCAAATATTTTTGCTCCAATCACATATTGAGCATAATCGTTTTCATCAAAACTTGAGTAGCCTTTATTAATCATTTCCGAAATATTTTGATTAAAGGCTGGATAAAACCCGTTTTCATCTGTATACACTTCTGGTGCTGGAGTTAAAACTCCATTAATTTCTTTTAAATAAATTGTCATTTTCCCTCCTTATTGTGATAAATAAACTGCATTTAATGTTAACTGTGTGAATCCTGCAACACTGCCTCCGCTTGTTGCAGAGACATATAATTTTATATATTTATAAAAATTACAGGTTGACAAAGGAATACTCCAAGATGAAGAAACCCCAGTCACTGCGTTAGTCCCGCTTGATAATGCTGTGTAATTTGTATTATCATTAGAGCCATAAACCGTATACGCAGTAATGCTGCTCGCAGGACCTGAACAAGAATTTGTTATGTTTATACTTGAAACTTTTAATGCATTCGGATTATAGATAACAAAATTCCCAGTTGTGGCATTTAGCTCAGTTTCTGTGCCAGCATTGTTGTCAAAGCCTAAATAAGTTGGTCTACCTGGATAATAGCTATCAGCACTTACTGCAAAACTACTACCCCCAAGTGTACCATTTGTCGATAATGTCGGTTGAGAAAATGTTACTTCTTTAAAGCCATAAGTCTGATATTCAGCTTCCCAATACAAGGCTCCGCCAATCCAAATTGATTTAAAAATTAAAATGTTTCTGTTATCGCTCACTGTAGAATACGCAGTCGGAGTTGTACCATTATTCCATCTTAAATTTGTATTAGAAATACATGGGTAACCTGCGTTTATTGTGGTAAAGTCAAAGATGCAAACAACTTGTTTTTCTGTATCAGTTATGGTGGGGAGCGTTAAAGCAACGTTGCCTGCTACATCGCCCACGGTTATTTGATCTTTAATGAGAGTAAAATTATCTGAAATGTTCCCAATATAATTGAAAACTCCCTCAGAATTGTACTTTAAATGCATTAAATTATGCTCGAAGAATTTATTCAAAATTAGGGGCCATAAACAGGCCTAATGCCGTTGCTTTATATGTTAAAAGTCAATTTTTAGGATAAATATTCCTTGATAAGTTTTTAGGGACTTTGAAATTAAGCTTGTTTGTTTTCCTGAGTTTATGGCCGTATTTTTCTTGATAGAATTATCAAAAAGTTAAAATTTCCCTGTAAATTGCCTGTATTTTAAAATTTAAAAACAGAGACTTTTGCTCTCTGGACTACATCCACCACAACTATAGCAAATTGATTATACTTTACGTCATCCTGGCTTGAGCTGTAGGCGAGCACCGAGCCGTACAGATCAGGATCAGGGTTTCCGTGGAACTTGTTTCAGGATCGCATAAGCGAACGACAATGCGATGCTGAAATAAATTCAGCATGACGTTTAAAAGACTATTGTGTCAATATATAATCAACTTGCTATATTCAAAGGGGCGTCTGCGAACCCCCTTTTTTTTAAGGGGTTTATTTTCCGGAGATTATATGTTATAATGTCCGTATAATATTCGGAGATTAGTATGAAATATATATACCAAAACATAGACTGGCACAAGTTTACGTGGGACGGAGAAAAAGTTTTAAAACTACTTTCAGAAGTTAAACTTTCTCAAGGATTTTTGCTTGGGAAAATGAATTCTTTAGGATTTGAGATTAAAAATAATGCATTAGTTAACGTTCTTACTGAAAACGTTCTTAAATCCAGTGAAATTGAAGGCGAAATTCTAAACTCTGAACAAGTTCGCTCATCAATTGGACGAAAATTAGGTTTAGATACTAATAATATTTTTTCTGAAAGAAATGTTGAAGGTGTTGTTGAAATGATTATTGATGCAACACAAAATTACAATAAACCAATTAGTAAAGAACGACTTTGCGGCTGGCATGCAGCATTGTTCCCTACGGGCTATAGTGGTATGCATAAAATAAAAATTGGTGACTATAGAGATGATTCTCTAGGTTCAATGCAGGTTGTTTCAGGTTCAATCGGTAAAGAAAAAGTTCATTATGAAGCTCCCCCTGCTAATACTTTAGAGCAGGAAATGGCTAATTTAATTGATTATATTAATAAAAAAGATGATACTGATTTTTTAATCAAAGCGGGAATTGTGCATTTATGGTTTGTAATTTTACATCCATTTGATGACGGTAATGGTAGAATAGCAAGAGCTTTAGCAGATATGATACTTGCAAGAAGTGACAATCTCCATTTTCGATTTTATTCAATGTCTTCTCAAATACAAAAAGTCAGAAAATCTTATTATAACATTTTGGAGAGAACACAAAAGGGTTCATTAGATATTACTAATTGGCTTTCGTGGTTTTTGGAAAATTTGTTGATTTCAATTAACAACAGTGACGAAATTCTTGGAAGTGTTTTGAAAAAAGCAGAATTTTGGCAGATGCATACAGGGATTAGTTTTAACGAAAGACAAAAGAAAATTTTAAATAAATTATTTGATGGATTTGAAGGAAATTTGACATCTACAAAATGGGCAAAGATTTGCAATTGTTCTCAAGATAGTGCCGGTAACGACATTAATGATTTAATTAATAAAAAAATCTTTAAAAAACTTGGCAAAGCTAAAAATACACATTATGTTTTAAAATGATTTTTTAAAATATAATGCATTCCCTGCTAATTCTCTGTTTGAAATTTGCCTAGTCAGTTTTTTGCAAAAAATTTTATATCAATTGATTTAAAATTGTATTTTTGGTTTTAGCACATGAACATGGTATGATTAGAGAAGAAGGTTGGACAATGAAGATACTGATAGCTGATGATGACTTTGTAACAAGGAAAATTCTCTCATCAACTTTGACGAACGACGGGTTCGAAACCGTTGTGGTCGAAGATGGTGACGAGGCTTTGGAAATCCTGCGACAAGATAATTCTCCCAAAATAGCTCTTCTCGACTGGGAAATGCCCGGCTTGACAGGTATTGAGGTCCTAAAAGAGCTGAGAAAGTGTCAAGACTACTATGTATACTGTATCCTTTTAACCGCAAAATCTGATGTGGAAGATTTAAAAATGGGTTTTGAGGCTGGTGCTGATGACTTTTTGACCAAGCCCGTTGATAAGTTGTTGATTAAGCAAAAATTGAATGTTGCCAAGCGCATTATTCAATATGAAATTAATGAAAAGGAAATGCAATCTGAAATTGTTAATTATGCAATTTCAATGAAGGCTTTAGCCGAAGAACGCGCAAAGCAGCTGGTACAAGCAGACCGGTTGGCAACTCTTGGAACATTAGCAGCGGGAATTGCCCACGAAATCAACAACCCAACCACTTTTATTTCGGGTAACGCCCAAAGCCTCGAAAAATACTGGGAAGTCTTAATCCAAAAAGGCTGTTTTTCCAACACCGAGGATCGGCAAATTTCTTTAATACTTGAACATTTTCCCAAAATAATTTCAGGCATGCGCTCAGGAGTAAATCGAATTACAAAAATCGTATCAAGCCTTAAAAGTTATGCCCGTCAGGATTTAGTTATAACAAAAAGACCATTTGAGATACGCGAAGTCGTCGAAGATGCACTTGAGATTTGTTGCAACAAAATTAAATATAATATTACAGTAGAAAAAAACATGCCAGAGTCTATTGCTTTTGCTTTCGGCGATAAATACCAGATTGAACAGGTTTTAGTTAATCTGATTGCAAATGCTGCGGATGCAATGAAGGGACAAAAAAATTCTCGACTGTGGATTTCTTCTCGGCAACATGATAATATGATTCAAGTTGATGTACGGGACAATGGACCCGGCATTAATGAAGATATTATTGACAAAATTTTTGACCCTTTCTTTACTTCAAAGAGCAGGAATGATGGCACGGGATTGGGACTTTCGATATCGAAAAGCATTATAGAAGAACACAACGGGCAGCTGGGTGTAAAAAAAGCAACAGAAGGCGGTTCTGTTTTTTCTTTTTCAATCCCAATAGCCGAAAATTATTCAGAGGAGAATGTTTGATGTCTAAAAAAATACTTATTGTTGATGATGAAGTTGAAATTAGGGAAATGTTGTCAAGACATTTCGAATTCCTTGGATACAATACATCTACCGCTAGTAATGGGCAGGAAGCTCTGGACTACCTTGATGAACACAAAGTAGATATTGTCATCACAGATATTATGATGCCCGTAATGGACGGGGTCGCCCTTCTTAAAAGCATTCGAAAAGAATACCCGATGATTCAAGTAATTATGATAACCGGATATGTTTCTCTTGATAATGCCCTTTCCTGTATGCGGGCACAAGCCAGCACGTGTATCTTTAAGCCCCTAGAAGATTTAACGGAATTAGAAGAAGCTGTAGAAAAGGCATTTAAAATGATTGAGACTTGGAAGCTTAAATTTAAAGAATTAAGGGGAATGAAAATTTCGGCTAGAGAAAAAACCTTATGAGTATTATTGATGACAACGACATAGATCAGGAACTTCTTGCCGAATTTCTTGAAGAGTCCATCGAGGGGCTTATGCTGGCATCAGACCTGTTTGTGAAACTTGAGAAAAGTCCTGATGACATTGAAATTATTCAGGCTATTTTTAGACCAGTGCACTCGGTTAAGGGAAACTCCGCATTTTTCAACTTGATACACACAAAGAAACTTACCCATAGTTTAGAAAACATTCTTGATTTACTTCGTAAAGGAGCAATGGGAGTTACTCAAACCATCATAAACGCCTTACTTGAAGGCACGGATGAAGTAAATAGAATGTTGGAACGAGTAAAATCCGGCGAAAACGAAGTTTCTGACGAGGCTTTATTCAATGTCCTTATGACAAAATTGGAAAATTTACTTAAGACGGAAAAAGAAAATGAATCTAGTCTTTGGGGCGATTTGTTGGATATTCTGGAGAATTCGGAAAATGCTGAAGTCAACACTATTTCAGAAAGATTGGCGGCTCTCAGCTCAGGCGGGCAGCAAGCTCTTTCTAAAAGGAAAAAGAAGGAGTCTGTCAGTAATTTTGAGCAAGCAGTAGTTCTTGCAGCCCAAGCGGGCAATCAAGAAATTGCCAAAACAGATACTATTGAAACCGCAAAGTCGGAAAACAAATCAAGCTCTGATAAATGTTCATCAAAGTTTATGCGCGTTCCAGAGGAAAGCATTGATAACTTTTTGTATTTTGTAGGTGAGCTTATTACTATTGGTGAAATGTATTCTCATGTTCAAGGTGAATTTTCCTCCAGTGTCAATAACCCTAAAGCTACAACGGAACTACGACGAATTAATGAAATGTTTCACAATCTTTCGTCATCGTTGCAGACGAGCCTTCTGGATGTTCGACTGCTTCCGATGAGTCATATATTGCAAAAAATACCACGAACAGTCCGAGAGATTGCTTTAGCAGAAAAAAAACAAATTGAAGTTAAGATATCAGGAGAAGATATTCGTGTTGATAAAAGTATAGTCGAATCACTGGATGCACCTCTTTCACACATGATTAGAAATGCAGCTGACCACGGGATTGAGCAATCTGAGGAACGAGTAAAGAACAATAAGCCTCCTTTGGGCTTGATAGAGGTTGCCGTATCTATAGTCGGAGAAGATGTCGTGTTAACCATAAAAGATGATGGAAAAGGGCTTAATCCCGAAGCCATAAAAGCAAAGGCAAAAACGATGGGATTGATTGCCGACGATGCAGAGCTGTCTGAGGACGATATCGTTGACTTAATTTTTCAATCTGGTGTTTCTACAGCCCAAGAAGTAACTGATATTTCTGGACGAGGGGTAGGTATGGATGTTGTAAAAAGAGCCATAGAGCAGAAAAATGGAACTATCTCCGTTGAGTCCACTCAGGGACAAGGTTCCGTGTTTGAGATAAAGATGCCAATGTCCGTTAGTACGGTGATAATAAAAGGACTAGTTATCGCTACTTCGAATTTAAGATTTATTTTTCCTCTTGAATACGTTGTTACAACCTTTGCGCTAGGTGAGGGGGACATGGTATCAGTTATGGGAAAAGGAACTAGTGTAAAGAAAGATGGAAAAATATATTCTGCCGTTTTTCTTTCTTCTCATCTTGGCGTTGACAACAATAATAAAAACGCAGATTCTATTGTAATTCTTGTTGAAAAGGATGACAAGAAAATTGCAGTGTTTGTTGACGAAATTTTAGGCATCAAGCAATGTATTTTAAAGACCATTGAGGGGCTTTCTATAGAAAATAAATACATCAAGGGGGCTTCCATTATGGGTGATGGCTCCGTGGCGTTGGTCTTGGATGTTGAAAAATTATTTTAAACTTCTGCTATTTACTTTTGCCATTTATTAATTACGATAAAATTATTTTTATACCAATTAGCGTTCAATAAAGTAAATTCATACCCCTCCCCGAAATCAGAGATTTCGACCCTCCCGCAAGGGGTGGGTAATGGTGCCGGAGTTAATCATTTATTGATTGCTAATTGGTATAAACACTTGTAAACCTTGCCTTACTTGACATAAATTTTTATATAAGCTACGATAAAGATGTACTGTTGGAGATAAACCTATGACTGATAAACCATGTCACCTAAAAGGATTATTTATTAGAGAAAATGGAGACCTTTTTCCCTGTTGTAGATCCGCCTTTAGCGATGAGATGATAATTGGAAATCTTAATGACAAAAATTTATTTAAAAAACTAATTGACTTCAATAAAACTTGCAGTTGTTCTGGAATCAACCTAGTACAAGGTACAAAAGATGACATAGATTATGATATGTTTAATCTTGAATTGTCATATCTTTGCCAAGCTACTTGTTCAATGTGCTGCGTTGATGCACCTAATCATCCAACACCTTATAATGAAACGTTTTATTCTAAAATAGAAAACTTAATCAAAGAATTAAAACCAAAGAACATCTTGGTTCAGGGTGGAGAAATCCTTGTCCAAGAAGACTCTATGCGGTGGCTTGAATCACTTAAAACAAATTATCCAAAGCTTACTATTTCAATAATCACCAATGGCAATTATATAAAAGCTCTTGACAAAGTGAAAAAAACTTTTGACAGTGTCTGCGTTTCAATAGTTGGTTTTCAAAGTGAAACGTACAAAAACATTATGGGACTTGATATTGAAAAAACAAAATCATTTTGTGAAAACATTGCAAAATGTACTGAAATTAATCATCTAGCACTAAAATATTTATTAACTCCAACAAATGTTCAGGATTTGCCGCTGTTTATCGACTGGGCAATGTCAATAAACCCTAATAACATTATTATTCAAGATTCCTGCCTAGAGCAATATATTATTTTAAATACAAATGATAAATACTGGGAAAAAACATTTTTAAGAACTAAAAAAGAATTTACAAAAGTAATCAAGAAAAGAATTGCTCAAGAAGAAAGTTCCGATTATAAATTTAAAATCGAATTTTATAATAACTCTTTACATTATTTTGAATTAGATGATGAATATATTAAATCAAATAAGTTTGAAACAATTGTTAGTTTATTAAAAAACAACCCGACAGTTTCAAGGCCAATCCCAACAGCAAACAAGGAAAGAAGCTTTTCTAAGAAAATAAAACTTCTCTGCAAATCTAGGTTTTAAATATTATTCCCTTTGCAAAGTTAGCTTCTTTGTGATAAACTGAACAAATTATATATCTTGAAAATCATAGAAATTTACGTAGTATGGAGAAATTTTAAATGAGTAATTTTTTATTAAACAGAAAAATAGATTCGCAAATATTTAAAGACTATTTCACAGACTTGTTAAAAGAAATAGGCGATAAAAAAGTTTTAATCTATGGTGCGGGATTAGCTTTTGAAGAATTAGAAAAAAAATTTAATTTAACGAAGTTAAATGTTGTAGCAATTTCAGATATTAAATTTACAGAAAATGGTGAATATTGCGGACTAAAGGCAGTGCCACCTGACACCATAAACGACTATGACGTTGATGTTATATTGATGACAATGATTTATCCTGTGAAAGCGATAAAATACTTGCAGGATACTTTAAAAATAGACGAAAATATTGAAATTAAAAAAACATGGACAAAGTTAATCCCTCAGGAAACGGATTTCATTGAATATTTTGAAAAAATAAATCTCGAAAAATATTTAGAAAAACTCTCTAAAAAAATGAAAAATAAAAAAATTGTAATCTACGGAGCGGGTGTCTTTTTTCAAACCATAAAGGAATATTATGACTTGAGCAAATTGAATATCGTGGCAGTTTCTGACAGAAGATTTAAAAACCATGCAAAAGACGAAAAGTTTTTAAATTATCCTGTATGCGCCCCAGATGAAATCAAAGATTTCGGTCCCGATTATGTATTAGTAGCAACAAGATTCTTCCTTGATATAATGGAGGATTTAGACGAAAATGTTTTAAAAGGACTCAAAATAAAAACACTTCCCTTGATTAAAAAGCCTTTTTGGGAGTTAATCAAAGAAATTTGGGCTTAATTTTTAACTTGTCACTAATTTTTCACTGAATTAAAGGGTATAATGTTTAAATAATGATTGGTGAGTTTATATATTTGAAGTAAAGAAATAAGGAGTTATTATGGATACTGTAATAATAACAGGGTCATCGGGATTAATCGGTAATGAAACAGTAAATTTTTGGCATAAAAAAGGGTTTAACATTGTCGGAATAGATAATGACATGAGGTCATATTTTTTCGGGGAGGAGGCCTCCACCCATAAAAATATTGGAAAACAAAAAAGAGAATTGGAAAATTTCAAATATTTTGATACTGATATTCGTCAGGTTGATGAATTGGAAAAAATTTTTAAAGAGTATTCGTCAGATATAAAAGGTGTAATTCACACTGCCGCACAGCCTTCTCATGATTGGGCGGCAAAGGAACCATTTACAGATTTTACGATAAATGCTAACGGCACGTTAAACATGCTTGAAATGACAAGATTATATTCAAAAAATTGTCCTTTCATTTTCACGTCAACAAACAAAGTTTACGGAGATACACCAAATTATTTACCACTGGTTGAAAAAGAAACAAGATGGGAAATAGAGGAGTCTCACAAATACTTTGAAAAAGGTATTGATGAAAGTATGTCTATCGATAATTCAAAACATTCCATTTTTGGTGCAAGTAAAGTCGCGGCGGATGTTATGGTTCAAGAGTACGGAAAATATTTTGGAATGAATACTGGCGTTTTTCGGGGCGGTTGCCTAACCGGACCAACTCATTGTGCGGCAGAACTGCACGGATTTTTAGCATATTTAATTTTATGTGCAGTTGAAAAAAGAGAGTATAGGATTTTTGGATATAAGGGTAAACAAGTAAGGGACAATATTCATTCGCATGACTTAATCAACGCATTTTGGAATTTCTTTAATGACCCAAGACCAGGTGAGGCTTACAATATGGGTGGTTCAAGACATTCAAATACTTCAATGATTGAAGCAATTAACAAAATCGAAAGTATTTTAGGATATAAAATGAATTATACCTTATTAGATGAAAATAGAATTGGCGATCATATCTGGTATATTTCAGACGTTTCGAAATTCCAAAAAGATTTTCCTGATTGGAAGTATGAATATGACTGCGATAGAATTATTGAAGAAATGGTCGAAAGTGCAATAAATAAGAAAGTTTTGATTTAAGAAGGTATGAAATTTTTGAAACAAAGATTTAAAACAAAGAACGATGTACAATCGATTCCCGTTTTTTTGGCGAGTGACAACAATTATTCTCCATTTGTTGCTACCACTATTTTGTCAATCATCAAAAACACAAAATCATTTATATCTTTTTATGTTTTAGATGGCGGAATTCACCAAAGCAATAAAAGGAAGATTTTAAGTTTAAGTCGCAAATACAAAAACTTTTCTGTTGAATTTATCAACATGAAAACATTTGAGCTTAAAAAGTTTCCTGACATTAAACACTATACAACAAACGCTTTTTCGAGATATTTTATTCCGGAATTAAAGCCCGATTTAAAGAAAGTTTTATATCTTGACGTCGACATTATTGTAACGGGAGATATAGCAGAATTATATAACCAAGAATTGGGTGAATATTCAATCGGTGCGATTTTGGAAGATTATTGTCCTCGAAATTACACTTACTTAAAAGAAATATGCCCAGCCTACAACGGGGGGTGCAACTATTTTAATTCCGGCGTCTTGATAATGAATATTGATGATTTCAAAAAAAACAATATTACTCAAAAGCTGGTGGAAACAACTATTAAGTTAAAAGACGTACTGAACTGTCCCGATCAGGACGTATTAAACTTAATTTTTGAAAATAATTTTAAAATCCTCGATTATAAATATAATTTCTTCTCGGGTCATGAAAAATATGTTATCTCTTCCGGTAAAAAAGAATTACTTGAGGCAAGGGAAAACCATCTAATCCTTCATTTCACGGGAGGAAAACCATGGAAGGATAAAAGTGTTGAGATGTCTTCCAAATTCTGGGACATAGCAAAGGAAACGTCTTTTTATGATGGAGAAACCTTATCTTTTACAAAAACGCTTAAGGAAAGATTTAATTTTATTTCAACAAGAAAAATCAAAAAAATAAAGACTTTAATAAAACTAAATGTCCATTATTTATTTTTATCAGCAAACATAGACTAAAATAGGATAAAAACAATGAAACAACCCAAAATAACCATTGTGACAGCCGCTTACAATTTAATCGAAGTAGGAAGAGAAAAATCATTTAGAGAATGTGTTGAAATTATCCATAATCAGACCTATAAAAATATTGAACACATTATAATTAACAATAATTCAACTGATGGTACTCAAAAACTAATAGACGAATATGTTGAAAAAGGTTGGGTAACTTGCCATTTTCAGCCCATACAAGGGCTTTGGCATGCAATGCAAAAGGGCATAGATGTTGCGACGGGAGACTTTATCAACTTTATGAACTCGGATGACAAATTTAGCGGCTTAGATTCAATAGAATTAATCGTCAATGAAATCGTCAAACAGCGGGCTGATTATGCCTTTTCTGATGCACTTGGGCTTTGCGAGGACAACCCTGAGCAGTGCTGGACAGGAACAAGCCAATATTACTGGGTGGGAGATTTAAAAAACGTACCTTTTGGACAATGTATGTGCCACCAATCCCTGTTTGTAAGCATGGATACAATGAGAGAGTTCGGAGGGTTCGATTTTAATTACAAGCTTTCACTTGATAATCACATGATGCTAAAACTCCAATTAAAAGGAAAAAAGCCCGCTTATGTTCCGAAACCTTTGGTTACATTTTTTTTCGGAGGTTGGTCCTCTCAACTATCAGGTTCAGAAATTCAAGAAGATTATAAATTAAACTTTTACGACCAGATTGGTAAAAGCATGGGATTAACACTGGAAGAATGCGGAGAATTAAGGTGTTTTGAAGCTGTTTACCAAAAAGATGAAAAATATTGCAGAAAATTAGCGAAAAAAATTACAAATAAAGAATGGCGAAAAACCTTCTTAGACAAATTAAAAGAGCAGAATAAAAAAGATAGCAAAGGGTTCTGTCACTTTTTCGGCGCCCCTGTTATAACTTTTTTCCAAAATGAGCACAAAGTCTCAATCAAATGTTTGCAGCTGCCAATATTTGACATCGAAAGAAAAAATGACTGTAGGACTGCAAGAATTTTTGGTGAAGTTTTAAAAATCATAAAAACTGAAAAGAAACTCTCATGGTATATTTTGGGCGTTAAAGTTTTTTCTA
>Ga0302288_1001476_pt1 | contig 15237 bp, 8 predicted proteins | sample III_Fen_N1_1_FD_194549 | JGI IMG/M metagenome (GOLD analysis project Ga0302288, IMG submission 194549) | Peat permafrost microbial communities from Stordalen Mire near Abisko, Sweden - III_Fen_N1_1 | ecosystem: Environmental > Terrestrial > Soil > Wetlands > Permafrost | place: Sweden: Abisko...
CTGTTGCCGTGACAGAGGTACTGGAGGATGTACAACCATTATCAGTTGCATTCACATAATAAGTGGTGCTTACTGAAATGGAGGGAGTCGTAAAGGGTGTTCCGGTACCCAATAATACTCCTGAAGCTGAATACCAGTTAATCGTCCCAGCCGAGGCGGTGGCGCTCAATACAACTGTTCCCGTCCCATTTCTGGAACCAGGAGTTACCCCGGTGATTGTAGGAGTTGGAAATGGTAGCTGGCTTACTGTAACAGCATTGCCCATGACTCCACCGTTAACGATAACTGCTCCACCCGACGAAGAGCATGATCCAACGCCACAGGTTACGGTTACAGTATTGCCTGATCTGTTGATGCTTGACACAGGGCCTGAAAAGTAGATGCTTTGGTTCGAGGTAGGGATATTAGAGTCAATTGTAAAGGTTTTGGTCTCCCCGGTGGCCAGAAATACCAAGCTCGAAGGAGTGAGCGTGATGTATGGCGCTGATGGTGGTTCCTGCCCCACGCTGACAGATGCACTAAGCCCCCCCCCGGTAACTGTAACTGAACCTGTCTGGCTTGATGAAGTTGTATTGGCTCCGCAGGTTACCGTCACGTTATTCCCCGATCGGGAGATACTTGACACACAACCCGAATAGGCAATACTCTGACTTGTGGTATTGGTGCTGACCGTAAACGACTGGCTACCTCCCGATGGGGAAAAGCTCAGGCCTGTGGGCGACAGGTTGAGGTATGGTGGTGGTTCCTGCCCCACGCTGACAGACGCACTAAGCCCTCCCCCAGTAACTGTAACTGAACCTGTCCGGCTTGATGTGGTTGTATTGGCTCCGCAGGTTACCGTCACGGTATTCCCCGATCGGGAGATACTTGACACACAACCCGAATAGGCAATACTCTGGCTTGTGGTATTGGTGGTTATTGTAAATTGTTGGGAACCGCCAGATGGGGAAAAGCTCAAGCTTGTGGGAGACAGGTTGAGGTAGGATAGCGGATCCTGGGAAACACTGATTCCCGTGCCGGTGGTACCGCCGGCAATTGTAACCCCGCCCCCCCTGGCGCTACCCGTGTTGGCCGCGCAGGTCACAGTTATGGTATACCCTGACCGGGTCGCACTTATGAAGCTCGCGCTAGTGCTTATGCTTATGCTTGAGAGTCCTACGTTTGTAGTGAACGTAACCGTCTGGCTTCCACCCGTTGCGGGAAAGGTCAGGCTTGTTGAGTTAAGTGTGATAAAATCCGTGCCCCAAGCGAATGAACCGTGGAAAATAATACCAACCACGAAGAGCAACCGAAGCAACTGGATTCTGATTGTGTGTTGTTTTTGAGGACTGAATGCCTGTGAACCGGAACTTTCCGGTATGCCTTGACCCCTTGAAACACCCGAGGACAAGGAGTTTGTATGGTTGAATAGTTTCATCTTTCTTCTATTTTATCTGGGGTTGTTATTAATTGGATGTGGAATAATGGTAATCGTACTTCTTCACAATTTTGCCCTGATCGTCTTTGATAAACTGCAACCTTCCAAAAGTATCGTACTCGTAATAGGTGGTTTTACCATTGGGGTCGGTTTGGGAGGTGAGGCCGACAAGGGGTTTGTAAGTGTAGGTGGTAATCTGTGCATTTGCCAGCGTCGCATTGCTTCTTAAAGAGGTGTTAAAGCTTCTCCAGTCTGTTTGCTGAGTGTCATTTGTAGCAATGTCATTAAACCCGCTCCAAAAGGTTTCCAAATTCGTTGCACCAGCAGCAATTACGGCAGTATTTACGGCAGCATTTAAAATGTCGTAAGTCACGTTATCTCCTTTGACAACTGGGTGGGTTTGGTTATAGGACCAGAGATAAGATGTATTAATATTATTTGTTTTCTGAACGTCAATTATATTTCCATAATCATCGTAATCGAATGTAATTTCAGGCTTTAAGGCTGAATTAACGCTGATGTTGCTATTTGATGAATAAACTGTATAACTGGCATTCCATGAACCTCCATATGATGAATTTGTAGAACTATTATAAGTTAATGTAAATATATAACCTTTCGGATTGGTCAATGAAAATTGGGGAACGGAAGCATTAGTACCGTTTGTTGCTTGGTACGAATACAAATTATCAATTTGCAATGTCATTGAACTAGAGCCATCGCTTGAACTATAACCTATCGTTGACGGATTAAATACAATACAATTGTTTGTATTTAACTCCAAACTAATGCTTTGAGGAGAAATATCACTAGTATTTGTTGTATGTAATACTAAGCTGCTTGCACTACTAGAGGAAAGATTCCAACCATTATAATTACTATATAAAACTGGTGCAGCAGAATTTAACGAATAAACAGTTTGAGGTTTTATATTATTATTAAACAACCCGTATTTTGTAAACTGAGCTCCTACAATATATTTATCAGTACCCCTGGTAATACTCGAAATTTTTTCGATTTCAGCATTTAGTATATTTCTACCTACCAATTGTTTAATACTGGTATTTTCTGAATAAGGAGCTAAATAGTCGTTAGGATATTTATATTCTGTTGTTAAAACTGAACCATCGCTTTGGATCGTCGATTGCAGGGATAATAGGTTGTTGCTATTATATTTATAATCATTTGTTATAATTATTGGATTTTGTCCTGAAGAATTATGGTTTTCAGCTACTATATCTTTAGTTATCTTATATTTATAAATATATTTTTTGTAGGGTAAACCCAAATAAGCAGTCCATAATTCACTATCATAACAAACGTAAGTGTTTGCGGTAAGGTATAATGATCGTACATAATCGGTTGATAAACAAGTGTAAATATTATTTTCCTGCTTTACTTTTGTTCCATCATTTTTAAAAAATTCGGTAGAAATAAGCCTGCCTCGTTCAATGGCCTTACTTGAATATACTGAGTATGGAGAAAGGTCATTATAAGACCCAGGCAATGGTTTTTCATCAAAATGAATTCCATCTTCGCTTTGATAATTACTATATTTATAGATGGTAAAGCTACCATCTTCTCTTTTTTCTACTACTTCCGAATAACCAACTGGCACACCCTGGCTATTGATACTCATAGGTAAAACACTCTGACCAGAAATAATAATTTTTTCAATCTTTTTAACTTCAGAGCTATTTACTTTAGGATTGTAATTACTCCAAAAGTATTGATTTTTACCACTTAAAATTCCACTGGATGGAAGTGATTCAATTGCCGAAGTTGGAGTATATCCACTAACATAATAATATTCCTTTATAGTTGTGCTGCCTAAAACAGGCTCGTTTATTATTCTATTTATCCGCAATCCTCCTGATTTCGGGTTTCCGGTAACATTTTGTACACAATTTGGTGTTGTACCATCGCAATTTACTAAATCAAATATTTTTGAATAGCTGTTTTGTTCATATTCAAAAGTTGTCTTCCCTCTGGTTGGATATGTAATGGACTTTAAACTACCTTCAATAGCAACATTTAAATTATTAGTCGGTTCTCTTAAAGTATAGCACAGTGATATGTCTGATGGTCCATTTTGTGTAAAATTCCAAGTTCTTAGCTGCGTAAAACATTTTTGGGTATTTCCATTGTAATAACCCCAATGATCAGTACACTCTTCAAGATAATTGGGCATTATGATATTTGGATCATCATAATAATCGAAATTGTAATAATTCAAAATCGAAATTGAATTATCTAAGGCTTTCTTTGATATAAATCCAAGTCTTAACCTTTCAGAAGCAGTATTGTCGTAATTTAAAGTATATTGCCACCCGGAATTGGAATTTCCTTTGTCTAATATTTTAATAGTGTCCAATTTCTTCCATTTTAGTGCAGTAAGTATTGTTTCATCATCTGTTGATTGTATTATGTCATGTAAATAATCCCAGAATATCTCAGGCCCAAAATTCCAACAATACCCAGTTCCATATAGTCCTGGTATTTGGCCAGCTACGATCTTTTGAATTTTTTTGTTTTCTTTATAAATGTTATAACCATACCTTAACTCCTCACTATTTGATCGAGTAAACTCTACCGCAATATTTGCACCATCTATTCTTCTTAAGTAGGTAGGTCTTATCAAATTGCCCAGATAGGATGCATAGCGTGGATTAATCCAATCCGCGGTCCATTCATTTTGTCCAAAACCATATTGATTGCCATAATTTCCAACCACCACGCGATTGTTGCCATTTAAATACACGGTGACATCCCAAAGAAAGTAGATATACATATTAGAAATGTAATCATCCGGTTCGTAAGTAAAATTTATAGATCTTCCTTCTGCTGATATAATTTTTGTCAGGTTCCACGATGTGGCGGTCCATTGTTGAGTTAATTGCTCGAAAAAAGGGATACTATATTCAATTGAATTGGTGTTATTTTCAGTTGTATTTGACCCAAATACATACTTTGTTCCATTATCTGTAATTAAAGTAAAACCACCAAAACTTTTCATGTTATCATGTTTTTTGAGACAATATGAAATAACATGTTTTGAATCAGAGGTTTTTAAGTTTTCCGGCAACTCAACAAAATTATTATCCTCAAAAATTACAGTAATATTCTGGTCACACTGAACCGCCCACTTCCCAGAATCAGTAAGGTAAAATTTACCACTATAACCCAGAAAATTAAAACAGAATTCATCGGGTTCGGTGTCTCTACCATCGCCTTGATTGCTAACAATACTTTTTATATTATCTTCACTACACCATTGATCACCGGAATTTATGCTATGATTAAAATAATATCCTGCATTTGCTCCATAGACACTTGTAATATAAAAAAGAGGATCAGTACCAAGAATATCTGTGGATGAATCATATTTTCTTTTTAGCGAAGTATTTGGACAATTATATTCATCGGGCAAATCATGAACGATACGAGTTATCGTTCCTCCTGCATTTAACGACCAGTTGGTACCAACCCAGCCAGGATGTTGATCAGGTTTAACTCCTGATGCGTAATAATTCAAACTAATAGGAAGAGTTATGTTGCCTTCGCTTAATGTATAAACAGGTATTTCAATATTAGGTATACCAGTAAAAAAAGATACCGGGATTTCACCATATACACCCAAACTTGCTGCATTTGGACTTGGCATAGTCACTTCAGGTAGTCGATTCTGACAATTACCAAATTGGTAAAAACAGATAACCATAGAAATTAAGATTAAAATTTTTATACTTTTCATATTCCCTTTGTTTTTTTGTATGTCTATGTTTTTTTGTTTTTAATACTTTCCCCAGTATCTCAATTTTTTCAATTTACTCATGAATTTGCTTTTTTTGGTCAATCACATACAGCGTCATCCCTTCCACATTTTTGAGTAATAGCATGTTCATTTCCGAGAGGCCATTACCTTTGATTCCCATTTCTTCGCCGGTGGAATCTCAGGTAAGCACTACCTGCCCAAAGCATTTGTATATTCTGAAGTTTTGCCCCTTCTAAAAGGGAGTCCTTCGTCCTCCAGCCAATGTGCCTTATCACTTCCGTTATCGGGATCAACTTACTCCTGCTGTAAGTAGTTCTGTTATCTTACTCCGGGTAGTTAGCTTATCCTGTTTCTGGTAGTTACCTTATCTTGCCTCGGGTAGTTACCTTATCTGTCGGCAGGTAGTTACCTTCTCTTTTTACCTGAAATACAGGGGCGCGGTTTTTAGGCTGTCGCCCCTGCATTGTCCACTTTCTGCGTTGTTGCAGAACGAGTGGTAGTTCTCTGTCAAGAGGCTGCCTAGCTCCCAACCACTGTAAGCGCCGCGTCGAGCCTTCCGCTCGAAACTTCCTTGCGGCCTTTAATAATGGCGCGTACCTCAACCCGGTATTCGCCCACGGCCAACGCGGGGGTAAGAAAATGAAGCTCGCCGGGTTTGTTCAGCGAGATCACCGTCACCCTTGTCTCGGAGCCATCGGCAGCCATAAAAAAGATACCCTGCAAGAGGTCGGTAGCATCGTATTTCAGGTAACTTCCCTTCAGGGTGGCAAGGCCTCCCGAGCTTACCAGGTCGTTCACACTGCCCTGGGCAGCATCAACAAACTGGTCGATGATCGGGCTTGTCTTCCCGGCCCTTACCTTTTGTGTTTTGATAGAAGCTACAGTTTTGCGCAGGTCGACCCCTGGCGCCAGGTTCAGTTTAATGGTGTGCCTGGCCGGGTCGTACGAGTCGTCGATGCCGTTAAACACGCCTTTAATGCTCATGCTCAGGTTAAAAATAGGGGTAGTAATGTTATTGCCCATAGCGGCTTGTTCGCAGATAACTTCACGTTCCATTTTGAGCACAGCCATGATATCGGTTTCGGTGAGGGTTGAGCCCCTGGAGAGCATAAGCCCTATCAGTGCATTTTCGTCGAGGCAGATGGCATTGGTTGTAACTGCCATGTAGTCGTTCGGGTCGCTTGTCAGATGGTTTTCAAACAAAGCATAAAATAAAACGTCGTTAACCATTGTTTTATGTTTTTAATGGTTGATCGATTAATTAATTGGGAATTCCGTTTACCAGGGGTTATATAAGTAATCTGAACTCTTAAATGTCGCATTCTGTTCACTCACCCCGAAGCCCGATAAATCGGTCTTCCTCCCTCTCTACGTGTAGAGAGGGGGCAGAACACCGAAGGTGTGATGGGGGTGAGTTAAGAAATTAAACCAAAATTTTATACAACATTATATCATTCTTATTACTTTGACGAACCTGTTGTTACGGATTTTAAGAGAGGGGCCCGGTATGGATTTTTCAGGCTGATGTAAATTTTCCTGAAGCCGGGATAATCCAAATGCTAAAAGGATCATCATGCCTGTTCTTCTTATGGCCAGTTGTAACGAACACGATTGGTAGGGCCGGATGGTCGAACAATCAAAAAAGATGTTTTTCGAACTGTATCCAGCAGTATCGAAAACAGAAAGGTAAATTATCCGGTTTTTCTCATATTTTTGTAGCGTTAATCGGGACTGCAATTCCCTGTTAATTTTTAGCTTGAATAGTACCCCGTCGTGGTTTTCCGCGATGGGGTATTTTTTTAAATACCATCAAGCAGAGCCCATGGTTTAAATATTTATTGCAATATTAAACCATATTTATATATGATGCATCAAGCGAGCGGTGGAATTTAATGTTATGAAACATTCGCACGATTGATTTTTTTTGCATATTTTATAGTCTCATAAAATGGCATATTATCACACTATTTTCCTACACATTCCATTAAAATTTACTACAACTGAGTTTTCGCTTAACAGTATGAGTCGTTGATTTTCAACTTCTTCACCCCTTACTTTTTAAGGAATTTATTTTTTTTTGACTTTTCGATGCAGTGTCGGGCCTGAATCCTTAGCATTTCGAAGTTCTTTCATTCGGTACATTTCACTTGTATATTTTGTTATTACATTTGGCATTTTCTTATACTAATATATTCCTAAAATAATTTATGAAAAAGTATATTGGTTTAATTATCCTGTTGTGTTGGTTTGGTCAGATCAATGGTCAGGTGAAAGGTCAATCCATCAAAACAGTTCTCGATTCGCTCGCAAATACTTCCATGCCCCAGTTAAACAATGAGGTTGATATTTCATTCAGTAATATTTCGATTAAAGAGCTGATTCGGACTATTGGAAATACAACAGGTATAAATATTACCATCGATCCAAACATTACTTATACGGTCAATTCGAATTTCAATAAAGTGAGGGCCGCTGATGTAATCGTTTTTCTTTGCACACGATATAACTTTGAACTGGTAAACATAGGGTCGATCATCCATTTACAGCCTGTTATTCTGAAAGAAGAAAAACTCACGATCGAACAGATTAACGACAGTATAATCAGCTATGAAGCGAACAAAATTAAAATCGTTGATTTTTTTAGGGAGTTTACCAATAAAACTGGATTAAATTTCGTGTTGTCCCCCGATTTGGGTAATCTGTTTATTAACGGTTATGGCCAGCATATTAAAATTAAGGAAGCTTTATTGCAGCTTTCAGTGTCAAATAAACTTGAAATAAACCGGAAAGCAGACCGACTTTATGCTGTATCCCCTGCACTAAGCAAAGCTGTTGGCGAAGTGATTGATGATACGAAAGTAAAAAAAGAGAAGAAGTTTGTACTCAAGTACCAGGATGAACTAATAGAATCGGAAATTGAAGGCGCCCCGATTTTTAATGTACTTGAAGAGTTATCACGTCAAACAGGTTATTCGGTCTGTTTATTAAGCGCTGTTGATGGGAAAACCACCGTTAACACAAAATTCAGCGGATTGTCCGATTTTATGAACAGCATGTTTTTCGGTACCGAAAATACCTATCGCATATCCGATCAGACCATATTTGTTGGCAACCGGAAACTACCTGGAATAAAAAGTTGTGAGGTTGTGAAACTGAACAACCGAAGTGTCGATTCACTGTTACAAGTTTTGCCCCAACAGATAAAACAAGACCTTAACATCAAGGAATTTGCCGAGCAAAATAGTTTTATTATATGGGGCGATGCCGATATTATTTCCAATTTCAAAAAAACACTCGAAAAAATAGATGTCGTAGTACCGGTCATATTGATTGATGTTATTATTGTTGATGCCGGGAAAAACTTTGAAATAGAAACCGGGATTGAAGCCGGAATAAAGAATGCTCCTACGGTAACATCGGGAACCATAAACTCAGGGCTTGATTTTACAATGGGGGCGGCATCAGTAAATAACATGTTAAGCCGAATCGGCCTGACCAACCTGGGAAAAGTAACACCTAACTTCTATGTGAAATTAAAAGCCATGGAAACAGATGGTATACTCGAAATCAGAAGTACGCCGCAACTTTCGACCATGAACGGACACTCGGCCAAAATGTCAATTGGCCAGACAGAGTATTACAAAGAAGAATTATCGAGTATGTATGGATCCCAGATCCCTCAGCTACAGACTAATAAAATATACAAGCCAGTTGAAGCGAAACTGGCAGTAAATATAAAACCCTATGTAACTGGTAATGGACAGGTATCGCTTACCATCGAAGTTGAGCAATCACAATTTACCGCCCGGATTGATGAATTTGCTCCTCCAGGGTTGGAGTCAAGAAAGTTCAGCTCCATGATCAGGGTGCGCAATCAGGAAATGATTTTATTAGGTGGGTTAGAAGAAAATACCAATTCATCGACGCGAAATGGCTGGCCATTTTTATCAAGGGTCCCGATTTTGAATTGGATATTTAGCCACAAAACAGAAAAGAACGATAAATCACATCTTAATATTTTTATTAAGCCAACCATAATCTATTGATGGATATACTGTCGAAAATATCATCGTTAGTAAAGTACAAAAAGATCGGAATTGTTATCGCCTGCAAAAACAAGTCAGGCTATGAAATTTTCTATTATCAGATGCTTAAAAGAGGAAATTCTGTTGATATCTGCTATTCACTGGAAGGTTTAACCTCGTTCGATAAAATAGAAGGTCATCCAGAAAAATATCCGACAATCTTATGCATTCAGGGATCAGGTCTGGTACAACGGATGATGAATGGCAGTTATACAGATATCCAACAAAACATACCAAACATACTGATTGATGATTATTTGATTGAACTTGACGAGACGAATGCAGGCGAAAAGCTGGTTGCTCTTTGTCGTAAAGAACAATTAGAAAGCATACTTGGAGAAGATACATTTCAACATATCCCGATCCATGGCATTTCGCTTGGTTTTATTGAAATTGGTAAATATTTACCCCTTTTCGCTGAACAAATTAAAAGCTTTGAATTTGAAGGAAATTGCATCCATTTTAAATCCAATGAAATACTGGAAATAAGGAAGAATACATCCGTAAATGATACGGATTATTTTTTTGCCGATAAGCAACGAAAAGCTCCTGAAATATTGGCCTTAGCCGCCGGACTTACCTATTTTACCGGGAGAACATGGAGCACTTTCCAGATAACTGACATCAAAGTAAAGATAAAAGAATTTACAGCAGAGCGGCTTTCATCCTTTATACTTTATTACCTGGGCGCTGCAATGTTTGTCTTGCTTCTTTTAAATTTTTTATTGTTTGATCATTACAACACGAAACGCGATCAATTAGGGATAGAATCGAGTGGAATCGCCACGATAAAGACTGAAATTAGCAAGCTAAAGACTGATCTTAACGTTAAAAAGCAGTTTATTCAGCAGAACAATATACCCGATAATTTTGCATTTGCTTTTTATACTGATCGGCTTGCTTCATTAGTTCCCGAAGGAGTTGGATTTACCGAGTTATCGGTTTGCCCTCCTACTAACAAAGTGAAAGAAGATAAAGTCATCGGATTTCAAGCCAACACCATACGCCTAATCGGAACAGCTGATAATTCAACAACATTCAGCATTTTTTTGGAGAAGATAAATAAGTCGTCCTGGGTCAGCAAGATCAAAAAACAGGTCTATACAGAAAATAGTGAGAATGACAATGCAGACTTTGAACTTGAGATATTATTGAAAAATGCAATTAATTAAAACAGGGAAATATCAGAATAAACTTTTATGGGTGGTTTTGAGTTCGATCATCGTTTTACTTCTGGCATGGAATGGTGCATTTAAAAAAACCATCGTTGCCTACAGTGATGTCAGGGAACTGAAAAACAGTATAAATTCCCTGGAGCAAAATTCCATACAAAAACAACAGTTGCAAAGCGAAATCAGTCAGCTTAATTCTGTTTTGGGAATTGGTGAAGATAAAATGAAGACTGAAGCGAATTTTGAGGAGTTAGTCAACCTTTGTGAAACAATCGAAGATATCCGGATCATTAATTTTCCGGATATCCATCAAGTAGAAATAAATGGATATAAGGTTACTACCACCTTTGCCGTTTTTGAAGGTAGTTATTCTGGCTTACTAGCGCTTGTCTATAAGCTGGAAAGAAATAAGAAAACAGGTAGGCTTGTTTCAGTTGATTTTAAAAAAAACAAGGATATTAAAAAAGGAAATGAATTTTTGAGTCTTACAATATTAATTCAAAACTATGAACTCATTAGCCAACAATAATTTTAGAATAATCAGCTATTTTTTGATACTGCTTATGGTCTTTGCCTTTAGCTGTGACGATATCTTTGTGAAAGATATTACAGCAAGGGTCATTCAAATAAAAGCACCTTCTTCAGGATGGAAAAGCACTGATAATAAAGTCAGCTTCAGGTGGGAAGAAGTGCCGGATGCCGTTAATTATCAATTAGAAGTTGTGACTCCCGGTTTTTCAGTTGACCATAAATTAGTTTTTGAAACCATGCTAACAGCTGCAAAATTTGATACTTCTTTAATATCAGGTGATTATCAATGGCGGATTAAAGCTTCAAACTCGGCATCCGAAACAGCCTATTTTACTTCTTCATTCACCATCCTTCATCCACTCAATATTGCCTCTCAACAGGTATCCCTAAAGATGCCTGAAGATCAGTTTGTAAGCACTAAAAGTGAAGTTAATTTCAGTTGGGATGTCTTAAAAGATGCCAGTTTCTACTCGCTTAAAATAAAAAAACTGAATTGGGTTGGTGATTCGGTCGTTGTAGCCAAATTGTATTCGCCGAACTTTAATTTCAGTTTGGAAGATGGAGTGTATGCCTGGGGTGTTGCAGCAATTGACACATTAACCAATAAAAAAACAGATTATGCTATTAGAAGCATCACAATTGATAAAAATCCACCATCAGTTCCGGTAATTGTAACTCCTGCCAATCGGGATACCCTTTATACTCTTATTGACTGTTTTACCTGGAGGAAAACTGGGCCAAATGTTACCTATTTAATTGATATTTATACAGACCCGGAACTTAAGAACAAAGTTATTGAAAAGACACTGGCCGATACGGTAGTCTATATCAACATGGAAAAAAATGGTTATTATTATTGGAATGTAAAATCAATAGATCAGCATGGAAACTACAGTAATTTTTCACCAGTTTCCTCTTTTTGTATTCAACTTTCCGGCGATATTCAGAAAAATGTAATTATGCTAATGTCGCCAACCGATAAAAGTACAATTGTTGATAAAAAAGTTACTTTTTGGTGGAACACACTGTCCGGAGCCCAAAAGTATAATTTGCAAGTTGCGACCCCTACTTTCACTAATCCTGTGAAATTGATTTACGATCAGTGGGTCACTACCAATTTTATTTCTCTTGATCTTGAACCAGGAAACTATGAATGGAGGGTAAAGGCTTCGAATAGTACTGGTGAAACCAACTACAGTCAATCCTCGTTTTCTATTTACAATAATGATTTGACGAAACAAAAAACTACTTTATTGAAACCCTTGTATGGCGAACAAATAAACAATTCATCGGCGACACTCAGTTGGGAGAAAATAAATAGCAGCGCAACTTATCATCTTTTGATAAAAAAAGATTCCTGGGAGACAGGAACTATTGTTCAGGAAATGAGCACAAGCAAAACTGAAATAGAATTGCCTTTTTTAAATGGTGAATATTTTTGGGGTGTAAAAGCCATTGATCCACAAAACAGTAGCGAAACTGAATATTCGATCCGCAAATTTGTCGTTGACTTTAAAAAAGGTTTGACTGGAACAGTTGTTTTGTTAATGTCTCCGGCAGATAAAAGTACGATCATTGAAAAAAAAGTTACTTTTTGGTGGAACCAGTTAAATGGTGCAGAAAAATACAATTTGCAGATCGCAAGCCCATCCTTTTCCAATCCGGTAAAATTAATATACGATCAGTGGATTACAGATATTTCTGCGATAGTAGAACTTGAACCAGGCAGTTATGAGTGGCGGGTAAAAGCATCAAATAGCACCTCCGAAACAGGTTTTAGTCAATCATCATTTTCAATTTACAACAATGATCTGACCAAGCAAAAAACCACCTTATTAAAGCCGTTGTATGCTGAAATGCTTAATACACCAACAGTTAAATTCAGATGGGAGAAACTCAACAATAATGCCAGTTATCATATACTGATTAAAATGGATTCCTGGGAGTCAGGAACTGTTGTTCAGGAAATGAACACAAGCAATACGGAATTAGAGTTATCTTTTTTATATGGTGAGTACTTTTGGGGTATTAAAGCCATCGATCCACTAAATAATAGTGAAACAGAATACTCGATCCGCAAATTTGGGGTTGACTTAACCAAACCTGAAATACCAAAACTAAAATCTCCGGAAAATCAGATGGTTACAGAAGACCATTTATTAGATTTTACCTGGGAGCCTACGGATGTTTCAGATACTAAGCTTACCTATACTCTTGAAATATATCAGATAATTAATAATGTTGACATTCTGTTAACCTCAAAAATAACGCAACAAAAGTTAATCGAATATAACATTGACGCGGCTGGTAAATATAAATGGAGGATTTATGCAACAGATAATGCCGGGAATAAGAGTACTTTCAGCGAATATCGATATTTTGAAATACAAAATAAAATAAATCTTTCATTAGTCAATGTTTCCTTAATATCCCCTGCGAGTAAAAGTACGGTAATCGATAAAAAAGTGACATTCTGGTGGAACTCGTTAAACGGTGCCGAAAAATATAACCTGCAAATCGTGAGTCCTTCATTTTCGAACCCTTTAGAATTGATTTCTGATCAGTGGGTTACTACCAATTCATTCACGATGGAGCTTCCGGCAGGCAACTATGAGTGGCGGGTAAAAGCTGCGAACAGTTTTTCTGAAACCACCTTTAGTTTATCATCATTTTCAATTTATAACAACGATCTGTCTTCACAAAAAATTACTTTAATTAAACCTTTATACGATGAGATCCTTAACCATTCGTCGGTAAAATTTATCTGGGAGAAACTAAATAGCAATGCCAATTATCATCTGTTGGTGAAAAAGGATTCCTGGGAAACAGGTACTATCATTCAGGAAATGAATACAAATAAAACGGAGTTAGAATTATCTTTTATGGATGGCAACTATTATTTGGGAGTTAAAGCTGTTGACCCGGAAAACAATAGCGAAACTGCCTATTCGATCCGGAAATTTGCGATTGATCTTATTGCTCCGGAAATTCCAAAATTGAATGCTCCGGCAAACAATCTGGCAACTCATGATTATTTAATTAATTTCTCATGGGACCCTGGTGATCTGACTGATACTAAGCTCACCTATACCCTTGAAATGTATGAGATACGAAATGGTTCGGTTATTCAATTGGCGACAAAAACGACCCAACAAAAATCATTAGGATATAATTTTGAATCGGTGGGTAAATATAAATGGAGAGTATATGCAACTGATAATGCCGGAAACCAGAGTGCATTCAGTGAATATCGGTATTTTGAAATACAATAAGGGTTATTATCATTAAAATGAAGAATAAGAAGTTTACCTACTATGTTCTGTTCCCTGCTGTGATAATAATCTGGGGTATTATTATTTATAAAATAACCGTAAAAGATGAAGACTTTAAATCATATCATGTACGCTCTTCTTTGCCTAAAAAAGAAAAATCTGGTAATGAGAATGATGTATATTCGTTGATAAACAATTATCCGGATCCATTTTTTCATGCCCCCCCTCAAACAGATGATACATTTGACACTGAAGAGCAAGAAGTTGAGAAAAAAAAAGTTGAGAAGAAATGGCCAGCCTTTCACTTTGACGGGTATATCGTGAATGGGAATAAAGTCAGGTGCCACCTGACCATCAATGGCGAAGATAAAATACAACAAGTGCAGGAGAAAGTAATCGAAGATTATGTTATTACGGCTATCACCCCTGATTCAGTGAAAATTAATTGTCAGGGTAATTCACGTTGGTATAAAAAAGAATAGTTAAAGCTCTCTCAAATGAAACTAGTTGAAATATTTAAAATGAATTCTATTTCGAAATTGGGTATTACAGTACTGCTTACCTTGTTGCAAATTTTTACGCAAGGAGAAATTCCCTTTGTACATTCAGTAATATTTGATGGAAATGGACGAGTATATCAGTATTCAGTTATATTTCAGGAGATTACTTTAAAAACAAATCCTCATATTACTTATGCTTGGCATCGTAATGGACAATTGCGAACAACAAAGGGGGATTTTTCGGGCAACATTTTACATGGTACCTATCAGGAATTTGATAAGTCGGGTAGAATGCTGGAAAAGGGAAATTATTACTATGGAACAAAGGATGGTGAATGGAAATCGTGGAATAGAAATGGAGAAATTATCAAGCTTGAAGCATGGAACAAAGGGTTTTTGAAGCAACGAATTAGTTATGAAAATTCAAATTATATCGTTGAAAACTTTAAACTGAATGAACTTGATGGTCGCCGTATAGTTCATTC
>Ga0302288_1001479_pt1 | contig 15222 bp, 11 predicted proteins | sample III_Fen_N1_1_FD_194549 | JGI IMG/M metagenome (GOLD analysis project Ga0302288, IMG submission 194549) | Peat permafrost microbial communities from Stordalen Mire near Abisko, Sweden - III_Fen_N1_1 | ecosystem: Environmental > Terrestrial > Soil > Wetlands > Permafrost | place: Sweden: Abisko...
TTCTATTTTTATGTTTAATGTTTTGGGGATAAATATTTTATATTCGATATTCATAGTATTGCCTTTATTAAATATCGATTTTAAGTCGCTAATCATTATTTGCGTTGGGTTAATAATGATTGTTTTAGCAGAAACATAATGTTCCGTATTTATGAATTGAAAATCGACGTTCTTTTTAGCTAAATTTAAATCGATTAAAGTAGGTGCAGTTGTTGAAGCCGTAATTACAACTTTAACTGAATCGTAGTTCCACGTTTCAATATTCATATTGCCGTATTTATTGCTAATTTCAACATTAGTTTCGCGGTTTATGGCAAACGAACGTGTAATATTACGTGTGTCGCTATAGCCTTGTGCCAAAGTATATGTAGCATTGCATAGAATGAGCAATATACAATGGGTAAATGATTTTTTAAGAATATTAAATATCATGATGCGATACGTTTTTTTGAGCTTCATGCTCGTTAATAACTTCATTTATTTGATCAATAATCTCGAGTTTGAATTTGTAATTTTGAATCATTGCACTAACAATCTCTTTGTTTTGAATACCGTTTTGTAAATCATTTTGAAGATTTTTGTATTCAATATCAAGAGCATGTAATTCATTATATGTGTCATTCAAAATGTCGGGATATTGTTTAGCATTTTGTTTTAGGTCTTGTAGTTTTGTGTTTATTTCATTGTTGTAGTACGATTGAGCTTCTTGGAATTCAGCTATTTGAGTGTTTGTGGTTGAGTCAATTTTATTGTTTGCAACAAAATTATCAGAATCTAAAAGTCCTTTATTAATAGTAATATATGTTCCAAACAATAGAACTATTGCTGCAGCAACCTTCATCAAACTTCGAAACATTGTATGTTTTCTTTGTTTGATTTTTTGTTTCGCTTCTATCTTTCCCCACAGTTTGTCTGATGGTTCAAAACAATCGAATTGTTCACTATGTAAGTCAACAAATTCTTTTAGTTTGTCTGAATTTTCCATTCCGCCAATGTATTATTTGTTATATATGTTTTAATTAAATTTTTAGCACGATTTAATTGCGATTTTGATGTCGATTCGCTAATCTCGAGTATTTGCGAAATTTCACCATGATCGTATCCTTCAAGCATGAAGAGTGAAAAAATAACTCTACATCCATCGGGTAATTGTGTCATTGCTTTATGAATCATTTCAACTGAAAGTTGTACTTCCTCCCAGTCGACAGATTCATTTGTTTCAGGCCTGTCTATTGAATCGAAACTATCAAGTAATTGCAATTGAATTCTTTTCTTTTTTATGAAGTTTATACATCTGTTAATCGCAATTTTTTTCAACCAAGCGCCTATGGTCGATTCAAAGCGAAACGAATGTATTTGTTCAAAAGCAGTAAGAAACACATCTTGCAAAACATCTTCGGCATTTTCGCGATGATTTAAAACACGCATACAAACATTGAACATAGCCCTCGAGTAAAGCTTGTAAAGTTCGTATTGAGCTGCCTTGTCGCCTTTTTGCAACTTAAGGGCAATCTCTTTATGCATATCTATCGTTTCAGTAGCCAAACGTTTTTACTTTTTTAGTTTCAACATACTAATGACATCGAAATTTACTAAAGGTTGGAAATTAAATGTAATTTTTTTTGTGAATTGTTTTAAAGTATTTTAATGTGAATGAAATTCAGTGTGTTACAATATTGAAAAAAGTTCTTATATTTGTTTAGATAGAAGGAAATACGGTACAAAATATATTCAAATTAATACTTTAATGTATCTTTGTCCATCATTTTTTAAAAAGTGAAATATTAACATATAATCATATGAAAAAGTTAGGTTTAATTGTTGCCGTTATTCTGTTTTCTACAGTAGGTATTGCTCAGGTAAGTTTTGTGATAAAGAAAGAATCGTATTCTCGTCCAGATACTGTTGTATTGTCCATAACGACATCTAACTATAGTACTTCAGCTTGGACTTTACCTGGTGGTACTTATAATAAAAATGATTTAAATCAACCTGAAATTACAGTAATATATAATACACCGGGTAAATATTCAGTTACATTAACTGTAGATGATGGAAATGGAAATTTAAGTAAATTGACGAAGCCAAATTATATTTATGCTCCAGGTATTTTAACAAAAGATACGGTACTTTGTAGTCTCGATAAAATTTCGCTTGTAGCAACTGGTGGTGAAAGGTTTCTGTGGGAAAATAGTACAAGTTCAGATTCAACCTATAGTACAACAACTCCGCAATCAAAATATTATAAAATATTAATATCTCAAGATATTGATTATGTTGTTAAAATGATAGATTCTGTTATGGTTAAAATTGCAACTCAGCCATATATTCAACCTAATTCAAAAGCTTATTGTGACGGTGATAGTACAACTATAGATATTCCTACTAATGTAGATTCTTATTATGTGACAAATATGGTGTTTGATGGAAATAGCTATGTTAAAGGCAATACGACAAAAGGAAAATATACTGCCTTGAAGCCATATTATTATAATAAACCAGATACCTTATTTTTAACATATACTGATACATTTAATTGTCCTTGGACGCAATCGATGAGTATTGTGGGGCAAAATAAAATATCAAAACCATATTTAAGTTTATATGATCAAAAAATTTGTCCTGGATCTATGACAATGCTTTCTGTTGGTACCGCATCGATTGTTGAATGGTTCAAAGATGGAGTATCAATTTCAAAGATGCCCAATATTGAAGTTGTTACTCCTGGCTCTTATGTTGCTAAGGTAATGGATTATTCTAAAGTATGTACTGTTATTGATACAGCGATTGTTTCTTATGAGGTACCAAAAGTAGAAAAAATTACTTCAATAAATTATTTGCCAGGTATTGGTTATGTAACTTCATATAATAGAAATTATTATTCGAGCGAAAAGTTTGCATTGTTTAATTCATATGGTAAAAGAATTGATTCTTTGGATAATAATTTAAAATATACATATGGTAAACTGCCAATAATTATTGATACAACAATATATAAAGCTGCTCCAACGCAATATTTAAAAACATATAATAATTGTAATCAATCGGCAACTTCCGATACCGTAAGAGCTGTTTGGCTTGATGTGTATTATGATTTTAATGCAAAAGGAAATCAGTTAGATTGGTCGAAATATACCGTTAATAAGCCTTTAACATATTATATATTCAGAGGTACAACGCCTGAGAATATGGAGCTTTTAATTAAACTTCCATCCTCAACATTGTCATATACTGATGTTTATCCTCCTGCTGGAGTAATGTATGCAATTGGTGTTAAAGATGATCAAAATGTTGGGCAGTTTTATTCAGATATGCAATTCAATTGGCAAGCTGGTTATATTACTTCGAATATAAGTCCTGAACCAATTAATTATAAGAGAATTGGTGTTTTTGCTTGTTTACAACATGATAAAATGGGTTCGGAGATTTATTTGACAGCAGTAGCTCCTAAAGCAGATATTATTACTTGGGAAATTGAAAATATTGGCATTACAAATATAAGTACTGGAGCGAAAACTACTGCTATGTATGATGCTGATGGATTATACGATGTTAAAGTTAAAACTCAAACAGGTTCTGTTACCGATTCTATTGTTTTAAAGGATTTTATTCATATTGGAAATCCGTTTTATTTAGCCTTAGATACTATTTATAAAACGGTAAGTAATGATACTTTAATTGTTGATATTGCAAGCTATATAAATAATAAAGTTAGCTTTTTGTCTCCAGAAAAACCTCAATGGTTTGCTAATTATTATGCAAGTAAAAATGTAAGTGTTTTAAAAGCGGAACAATTTGTTAAAAATCAAGGATTACGCGATAGTTTACGGATTTGGGTGAATCCACAAACGAAAGATACCGTAATCAATTTTATGTTGATGAGTAATTATGCAAGTTCTTATTTCTTTGATAAGTTAGTTGCTATTAAAGTGACCTCAAATCAAAATAAAGCTCCAAAACTAATAGATACAATCCCAGAGCAAATTGCATCGAATGGGAAGAAATTTAATCCACTTTATTTACCCGATTATATTTCTGATGATTTTACGCAATTCTCAAAATTAACCATTGATATTACAGCTAATCCCTATTTAAAGTTTTCAATAATTAATGGATATCTAAATATTGAGCAAACCGATGGCAATTATACCGGAACTATAGAGGCTATGATAAAAGTAAATGATGGAGCATTATCTTCAGAATTTCCTATTTCATTTACTCAGCCTTATTTGGTGAATGTGCCAAGTCTTGCTCCAACGGTATCATTCTCTGCAAATAAAATGTATGTTGTGCCAATGAATACCGTTCGTTTTACAACTCAATTAACGTCAGCAGATAGTATTTATTGGGACTTTGGTGGAGCCAAACAAACAAGTGGTACACAAGTTAATCCTGTTGTTACTTTTGCAAATGCCGGAAAATATACAATTTCTTTAATGGCAAAAAATAATATTGGAAAAGTAAGTGTTGTGAAAACTAATTATATAATAGTTACTGAATTATCAATTATTGATACAACAATTTGTAAAGGAGATAGTATTGAAATTGCAGTTTTAGGTTCTGGTTTTACTTCGTATAAATGGAATACAAAGCCTGAAGTAACTTCCGAAAAAATTAAAGTTGCACCGATAAAGACGACTACATATAAAGTGACTATGAAAAAGGGTTTAAGTACAATTGTCGATTCGGTTACAATTAATATTGGAAAACAACCTGACTTAGGAAATGATACAACATTTTGTGAAGGAAGTTACTTACGATTAAATCCAGGAATATTTACTGAGTATTATTGGAATAATGATAATACAAAAGGATTAGCATATTTCGATGCAACAACAGAAGGTAAGGTTGTTGTTAAAACAAAAGATTTAAAAGGTTGTTTTGCTAAAGATTCAATTACTATTTTATCGTTATATAAAAAACCAACGGTAAGTTTAGGTAAAGACACAACGTTTTGCTGGAAGAAAAAGCTAACTCTTAATGCTGGAAATTCAGGTGCTAAATATTTGTGGAATACAGGAGGAAATTCTCAAACAATTTTGGCCGATACAACAATGACATATTCTGTTACAGTTGTCGATTCAAAAAAATGCGAAAATTCTGCATCGGTTAAAGTTGTAGTGCTTGTACCAATAATACCAAATATTGGAATTATAACTCAAAGTGAAGCAGGATTTAATCTTGTTGCATGGGAGCCCGAAAATAACAAAGGAATTACAATGTATCATGTATGGAAACAAACCGATGTAGAAGGTGTTTTTGCAATAATAGATACTATTAAAAAAAATGAATTGACTGTGTCTATCGATAAATTGTCGAGTCCTAAAAGTAAAATGGATAGCTATGCTTTATCAACCGTAGATTCTGCTTGTGGAAATGAGTCGCATTTAAGTGAAGTTCATAATTCAATTCATCTTACTTGTCAGTTATTAAGCGATGGTAGGGTTAAAGCAAAATGGAATAATTATTTTGGTATTCCATTTACAAAATATATTATTTACAGAGCCGAGACAGGTAAACCATTATCTATATATCAAACAATTGATGCCGATTTTGGTGTTGAAGAAATGACGTTTTATGATGATAATGCAATAGGAATAAATTCTTATTATCAAGTTCGTTTTGATTTGCCAAAGGAATTAACTCCAATAAATTTAAAATCAGATAATGGTCCATTTAGTCAATCATTAAGCAATATGGCTGAAAGTGAATTGGTTTCGTCGGAAATAGTTTCAGAATATGATGTAACCGTAAATCCAAATCCTGCTAAATCATTTACCAAAATTACGGTTCCTATTCATAAAAATGTTAAAGTTACTGTGGTCGATTTACTTGGTAAAAAGTTGTTCTCAAAAACGGGTAATGGTGATATAAATCTTGATTGTAACTCATTAGAAACTGGAGTTTATATTCTCAATATAGAATACGATGGTGTTGAAACTTCAAAACGTTTAGTGGTTACTCAGTAATATTCTGAAGTTTCGTTATATTTATTAAAGGGTTATCTGAATGAAGATAACCCTTTTTTATTGTTGATAAAAATGTTTAACCAAACCTAAATTTAACTGTTGTAAAAGGGTATTGCGAATGTGCTTTTTTTGTATTTTCGCAACGGTTTTAGAAAAATAAGTATAAATCTTTTAAATTAATATATTATATGGCTATCAGTGCTTTACAAAAAGAAAGATCTAAGTATCAACCAAAATTACCAAAATCGCTACGTGGCGGAGCTATTAAATTAGTTGAAGGTGCAAAAACACAATCGGTTGCCGATCAAGAAGAAATTGCAAAATTATTCCCAAATACTTATGGAATGCCCGTTATTTCTTTCGAAGAAGGTGGCGATAAAGTAAGCCTTCCTGCAGTTAATGTTGGTGTTATCCTTTCTGGTGGTCAAGCTCCAGGTGGTCACAATGTTATTTCTGGTATTTTCGACGGTTTAAAAGCATTAAATGCTGATAGTAAATTGTATGGTTTCCTTGGTGGACCAGGTGGTTTAGTTGATCATCAATATATTGAATTAACTGCATCAATTATCGACGAATACCGCAATACTGGTGGTTTTGATATTATTGGTTCAGGTCGTACAAAACTTGAAGAAACAGCACAATACGATAAAGGTGTTGAAATTTGCAACAAACTTGGCATAAAAGCTCTTATTGTAATTGGTGGTGACGATTCAAATACTAATGCTTGTGTATTAGCAGAATATTACCTTGAAAAGAAAACTGGTATTCAAGTTATTGGTTGTCCAAAAACAATTGATGGTGACCTTAAAAACGATTGGATTGAAACATCATTTGGTTTCGATACAGCTTGTAAAGTTTATAGCGAATTGATTGGAAACATTCAACGTGATGCTAACTCAGCTAAAAAATATTGGCACTTTATCAAATTGATGGGTCGTTCTGCTTCTCATATTGGTTTAGAGTGTGCACTTCAAACTCAACCAAACATCTGTATTATTTCGGAAGAAGTAGAAGAGAAAAAACAAACGTTAGATGAAGTTGTTTCTACAATTGCAAATGCAGTTGCTAAACGTGCTGAAAAAGGTGATAACTTTGGTATTGCTCTTATTCCAGAAGGTTTAGTGGAATTTATTCCAGCTATGAAAAAACTTATTTCTGAGTTAAATGACTTACTTGCTCATAACGATGAGTTCACTGCAATTCAAGGTGACGAAGCAAAAAGTAAATATGTTATTAGCAAATTAACAAAAGAGAGTGGTGATGTATTTGCTAGTCTTCCTGCAGGATTTGCAAAACAATTGACTCTTGATCGTGATCCACATGGTAACGTACAAGTTTCGAAAATTGAAACAGAAAAATTACTTATCGAAATGGTTGAAGCTAAATTGAACACAATGAAAGCTGCTGGCCAATACAAAGGAAAATTCTCTGCTCAAGGTCACTTCTTTGGTTACGAAGGTCGTTGTGCTGCTCCATCAAACTTCGATGCAGACTATTGCTATTCATTAGGATATACAGCTGCGGTTCTTATCAATCAAGGTAAATCGGGTTATATGTCATCTATTCGTAATTCAGAAAAACCAGCTGATCAATGGATTGCTGGTGGTATTGCAATTACAATGATGATGAACATGGAACGTCGTCATGGTAAAATGAAACCAGTTATTCAAAAAGCATTAGTTCGTTTAGATGGTGCTCCATTCAAAGCTTTTGCTGCACAACGCGACAAATGGGCTGTTGAAACAGATTACATCTACCCAGGACCAATTCAATATTTTGGACCAACAGAAGTATGTGACCAACCAACTTGCACATTGAAATTAGAAAAAGCTGGAAAATAATTTCAGTTTATGTATATATAAAAAATGAAAGCCTACCATAGTGTAGGCTTTTTTTCTTTTATTCATTGAAATAGAATAATTGTAACATTATGAAATTGAAATTTTATTTGCTTTTTCTTTTATTCATTTCGAGTATCTTATCATTTTCGCAAAGTTTAAGTACTTCAAAAAATGATATTGAGATTTATAAACGATATTTAAAGCATAAAACGGATACATTACCTAGGTTATCAATCGGTTTTGGTTTTGGGACAAATAGTTATACGGGAATTGTTGGTTTGTCTTTTTTAGAACGAATTAATCAACGTTTTATGCTTCAAGAAGGAATAGGAATTAGTTCTTGGGGATATAAAGGTTCTTTGGAACTAATTTATAATTTACGGTTTTCAGATAGAGCATATTTTGGATTAGGATATTCATATTGTACCGGTCAGCGGAATATCGATGATAAACATGTTGAAATAGAAACAATAATAGAAAGAACAATACCCGATGAAACAATAAATGTTAAATTTGGTGAAAGGTTTCGATTTAGTAAACGCTATAATATGTTCTTTTTCGAAATTGGATATGCCTATCGATTAAATAGGCAAAAAATTAAGAATATCTATCCAACGTTATGCTATTATACTTATCAGGCAATGGAGGAGGAGCGTCCAGGTGGAATTATATTTGATTTTGGCTTTCAGTTTAGTTTAAAAAAAAGAAAAATATGAAGTCTACACTATGGTAGGCTTTTATTTTTTTCGGACATTGCATAAAAAAAGAAAATGATACTATCAATTACCTCAGAAATAATGCCTGTATCTATTTATTCGGGTATCCCATTTGTATTAATATTGGCTTGTATTGCTATTTTACCTTTGTTCTTTGCTCATTTTTGGGAGAAGAATACAAATAAATTATTAATCGCTAGCATTCTCTCAATTCCTGTAATTATTTATTTGTCGATGTCAGGTAATTTTGGAAAGCTATATGAAACTTTGGTTTTCGATTATATTCCCTTTTTAGTTTTGCTAGGAGCATTGTTTATAATAACGGGAGGGATTTATATTGATGGCGATATTGAAGCAAAGCCAATAATTAACACCACTTATTTAGCAATTGGAGCTGTGCTTGCATCCTTTATTGGAACAACTGGAGCTTCAATGTTGTTAATAAGGCCAATAATCTCTACCAATAAAGAACGAAAATTCAAAGTGCATACCATTTTGTTTTTTATCGCAATTGTTGCAAATTGTGGTGGTTTAATGACTCCTCTTGGTGATCCACCTTTGTTTGTTTTGTATTTACGAGGAACACCTTTTTTCTGGTTCTTTAATCTTGCATCTTCTTGGCTATTTGTTAATTCATTATTATTAACAGTATATTTAATTGTTGACACGTATTTTCACAAGCAAGAACCTAAATTGAATCTTATTCGTGATAAATCAATAATAAAACCAATTACAATAAAAGGCAAAATAAATTTTATTTGGTTACTTGGTGTTGTCTTTTCTGTGGCATTTGTAAATGAACAATATCTTCCATTTATGAAAAGTAATGAATATTTAAAGTTTTTGAGAGAAGCTCTTATTTTACTATTTGCTTTAACTTCTCTCAAAACGACAATTAAAGATGTACGTGTTTCAAATAAATTCTCTTGGGTTCCAATTATAGAAGTTGCATTCTTATTTTTAGGGATTTTTATAACTATGGTTCCCTGCATTATATATCTTGAATTAAATGCACATACCTTAGGAGTAACCTCACCTATGCAGTTTTATTTTGCATCAGGTTTTTTAAGTAGTATTTTGGATAATACGCCAACTGCTGTTACATTTCATTCGCTTGCAGTTGGTTTACAGTCGACAAGTAACGTTACAACAGGTTTAATTGCGGGTATACCCAAGGCGTTACTTAAAGCAATTAGTTTAGGGTCTGTTTTGTTTGGAAGTATGACCTATATTGGTAATGGTCCTAATTTTATGGTAAAATCTATTGCTGAGGAAAACGGAATTGCGATGCCTCATTTCTTTAAATATATTTATGGGTTTAGCATACTAATTCTCTTACCCATATTTATATTAGTTTATCTGTTATTTATTTAATAAAAACAGACTCCAAAATTACATTTTTAAACTTTATTCTATTTCAATTTAAATGGTGTCTTTCTATTTGAATGGAAAAAATGAAATTTTTTTACCTTTTAATGTGAACGATTTACACTATTTTTGAAATCTGTTCGTTTGGCAGGTTAAAATTGTTTTAAGAATATTATGAATACATTATTTCGAATAAGTTTAGGGCTATCAATTTCAATTGTGATTTTAAGTTCAGGTTGTAAAAAAGATAAAACAACAACAAAAGTTATTACGCACGATACTATTTATGAAGGAAAGGTTATTGATCAACAAGGTATAGAATATAAAACAATAACATTAGGCAAACAAACCTGGATGGCTGAGAATTTAAAGGCTACCGTGTTTAACGATAGTACTCCAATTGTAAATGAATTAAATTCAACACAATGGATGTCATTGTCAACTGCGGCATATTGCAATTATAATAATGTTGATAGTTTAGGTTTAAAATATGGTCGTTTGTATAATTGGTACGCAGTTAAAACAGAAAAATTATGTCCAAAGGGTTGGCATGTACCAACCGATGCCGAATGGGATACACTAGTTCTTTATTTGGTAAAACAACGATACGATTATCTCGATTATGGAACCGTAGCTGTTGCTCAAGCAATGGCTTCAAATTCAGGTTGGAAAACATCTACAACTGCAGGGACTCCTGGTTACGATAATGCAAAAAATAATGCTTGTAAGTTCTCTGTAATGCCATGTGGTTATTCAAATGGATACTTTCATGGCTTAGGATTAAATGCTTATTTTTGGAGTTCAACCGAAGATACAAATAATGTTGCAAATGCTTCAGATTTATATCTTTCAAGTGAATTAACCTATCCACAGGAATTGAATATAACTAAAAAAATGGGAATTTCGGTTCGATGTTTAAAGGATTAATTTCCATATTATTTAAACATCAATTTCAGTAAGGTTTCTATCCGTTTTATTTTGTAGCTTAGCTAATTATAAATTATGCTACTCTAGAATACTGTTTTAAAATAACAAAGCTCAATAGAAATGGAAACCTTGTCATTTTCTTTAATAGATATTCTGATTAGCATAGTTCTAGCCGCAATTATGTTTGGGCTTGGATTATCATTAAATGCTAGTAGCTTTAAAAATATTGCTTTACATCCTAAATCCTTTTTTATAGGATTAGGTTCTCAAATGATTGGTTTACCAATCATAGCCTATATAATTCTTTATTTTTCCAATCTTCCCGATGCTTTTAAAGTTGGTATAATGATTCTGGCTGCTTGTCCTGGGGGAACAACTTCGGGTTTTGTTACATTCTTATTTAAAGGGAATGTAGCTCTTTCTATTTCACTTACTGCAATTAATAGTTTTCTTACAATATTTTCAATTCCAATAATTGTAAATATTGCTTTAGGCTATTATATGAATCAAAAAGTTGAGCTTCATTTACCCGTTGTCAATTCAGTTATTCAAATTTTTGGATTGACAATTTTGCCTGCAGTTTTAGGAGTAGTAGTTAGAACATTTAAACCTATTATTGCACTTTTACTGCAAAATAAGATAAAGTATATTTTAATAATTCTTTTGGCAATAGTGTATTCTGTAAAGTTTTTTGCAGGGAAACAACATGGAGGTACTGGGATTACCAGCGATGAAGTTTGGATGATTATTCCTTATGCATTTATATTTAATGTTGTCTGCTTTATATTTAGTATTGCATTGGGAAAATACACCAAACTTAATATTCGCGATGCATTTACTATTGCTATTGAAGTTTCATTACATAACACAACACTTGCGTTATTAATTGCGGGAACATTACTAAAAAACCAAGATATGGTGAAACCTGCTTTGATTTATTCAATGTTTTCGTTTTGGTCGGCTATGATGTTTGGATTAATTACCAAATGGGTTTATAAGGGAAAATTGTCGCAAGAATAATGTCCTTTTATATTGTTTTTAGCACTCAAATTTATCTTAAAATTTGCTTCGCTAATTATCACAAATTATACAGAATACTTATCTTTGGTCGCATTTATATTTACTTGTAAATGTTGTTTATCTGTCTAATAATTAAGTTGATATATAGTACATGCAGCAAAAGACTGATACCTCTATCATCACTGTAGAGAATGTTTCACATGCCTTCGGTAATAAAACAGTTCTTGATGATATAAATCTATCCATTGGTAAGGGTGAATTTGTTACAATTCTAGGTCCTTCGGGATGCGGAAAAACAACTTTAATGCGATTAATTGCAGGTTTTTTAAAATTATCGGAAGGGAAAATTAGTATTGCTGGTAGTGATATGTCACAAACTCCTCCGCATTTACGTCCTGTAAATACAGTGTTTCAGAAATACGCATTGTTTCCACATTTAAATGTATATAATAATATTGCATTTGGATTGAACCTTAAAAATCTACCATCCGACGAAATTAAAAAACGTGTGATGCAAGTTCTCAAAATGGTAAGTATGACCGATTACGAAGAACGCGATGTCGATTCTCTCTCAGGTGGTCAGCAACAACGTGTGGCAATTGCTCGTGCTATTGTAAACGAACCAGAGGTTTTACTTCTTGATGAACCATTAGCGGCACTCGATCTGAAAATGCGGAAAGATATGCAGATGGAGATAAAAGCAATGCATAAGAAGCTTGGCATAAGCTTTTTGTATGTAACCCACGATCAAGAAGAAGCTCTTACTTTAAGTGATAGAATTGTTGTAATGAGTGAGGGTAAAATTCAGCAAATAGGAACACCAACCGAAATTTATAATGAACCAGCAAACTCATTTGTAGCCGATTTTATTGGAGAAAGTAATATTCTAAATGGATCAATGTTGAAAGATGAACTAGTTGAATTTGCTGGTCATACATTTGAGTGTGTTGATAAAGGATTTGAACCAAATGAAGCAGTAGATGTAGTACTTCGTCCAGAAGATATTTACATTTTTGAAAAAACCGATGCGGCACAGTTTTGCGGAAAAGTAACATCTTGCATATTTAAAGGTGTACATTATGAAATGATGGTGACAACAACCGAGGGTTTTGAGTTTATGATTCAAGATTACAATAGTTTTGCTGTTGGTAAAACGGTTGGTATGCTTATAAAACCAGCAGATATTCATGCTATTAGAAAAGAACAATTGTTAAATAGTTTCGAGGCTAGAGTTGTAGATAAGTTACATGTTCGTTTTTGCGGGCATTCATTCAAATGTAACGATGCCTCAAAATTTGAACATGGAACTAAACTTAATGCGACAATCGAATTTGATAAAATAACTCTCGATGATAATGAGGAAAATGGAATGTTGCGTGGAGTTGTAAGTTTTATTCTCTACAAAGGCAATCATTACCATGTAACTGTTCGTACCGAAAAAGGGGAATATTTTTATATAGATACCAATGATATTTGGGATTATGGTGATAGAGTAGGAGTGAGCATTGCTCCCGAAAGTATTTCATTACAAAATATTTAATAGAGGAGATCATGCATAGAAAAATTCGGTCATTTGCAGGTCGACGAAGGAATTGGACAATACCGTATGTTCTCTTTCTTGCATTCTTTGTTATTGTGCCGTTGGCTTTAATTGTTGTATTTGCATTCTCAAATAACGAAGGTGCGTTTTCATTTACCAACTTCCGCAAATTTTGGATGCAACCCGAAGCAATGAATACATTTATTTATTCTGTAGGTGTTGCATTAGTTACTACGTTTATTTGTTTAATTCTTGGATATCCTGCTGCTTATTTGATGAGTAAAATGGAACCTAAACGAGCAAAATTAATGGTTATTTTATTCATATTGCCAATGTGGGTTAACTTCCTTATCAGAACACTAGCTACCGTAGCTCTTTTCGATTTTCTGAAAATACCTTTGGGCGAAGGAGCTTTATATTTTGGAATGGTATACAATTTCTTGCCATTTATGATTTATCCAATCTATAATATCTTGCAAAAAACAGATAAAAACTTAATAGAAGCAGCACAAGATTTGGGTGCAAATCCTCGTCAAGTATTTCTTAATACGGTTTTGCCACTTTCAACTCCTGGTATTTCGAGTGGAATATTAATGGTGTTTATGCCAGTGATATCAACCTTTGCAATTGCCGAATTATTAACTATAAATAATATAAAACTGTTTGGAACAACCTTGCAGGAAAATATTTATAATGGAATGTGGAATTATGGAGCAGCATTGTCTTTAGTGATGCTTTTGCTAATTAGTATTACATCTTTACTAAATAGTGACGGAAGCACTAAAGCTGCCGAGGAAGGAAACTTGATATGATAAAAAGGATTCTTTCATCATCGTATCTGGGTATTTTGCTGGTTATGCTTTATGCTCCCATTTTAATAATTATTATTTTCTCGTTTACCGAAGCTAAGGTATTAGGCAACTGGACAGGATTTTCGTTTAAGTTATATACTTCACTATTTAAAACGGGAGTACATCATTCTCTTTCTAGTGCACTTTTAAATACACTTGTTATTGGGTTAATTGCTGCTGTTGTTTCTACAATACTGGGTACTATGGCTGCAATTGGAATTTATAATTTACAACCGGGACCTCAAAAGGCTGTAAAAATGGTAAATACAATTCCTATTTTAAATCCGGATATTATTACTGCAATATCATTGTTTTTACTATTTGTAAGTTTAGGTGTTACGCAAGGCTATACAACGGTTATTCTAGCACATATCACGTTCTGTACGCCTTATGTTGTTTTAAGCGTTTTACCACGTCTACGACGAATGAATACGAATCTCTACGAGGCTGCTCTCGATTTAGGTGCAACACCATTTGTTGCTTTATGGAAAATTCTATTGCCCGAATTACGTCCTGGAATGATTAGTGGCTTTATATTAGCTTTTACTCTTTCAATTGACGACTTTGTTGTGACCTTGTTTACCATTGGAAACGAAGGACTCGAAACATTGTCAACCTATATTTATGCTGATGCTCGTAAAGGTGGGTTAACACCTGAATTAAGACCATTATCAGCTATTATTTTTGTTACTGTTTTAGTACTCTTAATTGTCATTAACCAAAGAGCATCTAAAAAGAAATCGTAAACTATGAAGACATTTTTTAAAATACTATTCATTTCTATTCTTTGGTTTACAACTGTCTTTTCAATTACTGCATGTAGAGAAAGCGATGCCTCGAGAAAGAAAATCCTTAAAATCTACAATTGGGCCGATTATATCGACGAAGATTTATTGACTGAATTTCCAAAATGGTACAAACAACAAACTGGCGAAGATGTTGAAATAGTGTATCAAGTTTTCGATATGACAGAAGTAATGTATACTAAAA